>Ga0247727_10004618_pt1 | contig 28974 bp, 28 predicted proteins | sample WisWelCaveWW1625_FD_202498 | JGI IMG/M metagenome (GOLD analysis project Ga0247727, IMG submission 202498) | Biofilm microbial communities from Wishing Well Cave, Virginia, United States - WW16-25 | ecosystem: Environmental > Aquatic > Deep subsurface > Groundwater > Cave microbial mat | place...
GCGCAACTTTTAAAAAATGCAATAGCGTTTATTATGAAACGATGTCTCAAGGGTAAAAGCAAAAAAAGAACATATCCATTAACACTATTAGAAAAACTGCCAGCTTAGCTTGACACGTATGCCCGCTGGGGTTTCTGTTCTTCAGTAAATTTCTGGTCTATAAACATTTCACTCCTATCGGAGTTGCTCACAATGGTTAGCACCAACTTTTTGAAATTGCTCCAAGTCCGACTGCACTTTTTACTCAGGATTTGTAATAATCGTACAATTTCTTCTGTAAATTCTTCTTCGCCCGATTCAACAACGACTCCACCGCCGGAATCGTTGTGCCCATCACTTCAGCAATTTCCTGATAGCTCAAATCGTCAAATTTGTTTAACGTAAACGCGATGCGCTGATTCTCGGCGAGCGCCTCGATGGCTTGATGCAAGACTTTGGCGTGTTCCTGCTGCTCCAAATCGGACTGCGGATTCGCGATACTCTCATCCACAATTTCCTGCGCCTCTTCCTCTCCGCCGAACGCTGTCTGCAGACTTCTAATCCAGCGCCGCGTTTGTTTTTCTTGATTTGATTTAAACATTTGTTCACAGCAATGCGATACAACCACGTCGACAGCTTCGCCTCTTCGCGAAAGGCATGCACCGCTTTATAAACTTCGACAAAGACCTCCTGCGCCAGGTCATCGGCGTCGTCCCGATTCCGCAAAAAGCCGTAACAGGTATTCACCACCAGGTCTTGGTGTTGCTCGACCAGGTCTTTGAATGCCTGTGCATTGCCGCTTTTGATTTTGCCAATCAGCGCGCTGTCGTTCATTAGCAGAGATATAAAAAATAAAAGTTGTCTTTAGTTTAGACAACTTTTATGGTAAGAACTTGCGGGTGAACGTAACGCAGACCGCCGGTCTGCTTTGGTATTGCCGCTCGCATTATCGAACAAGACGCGGATAAACAAACGACTCAACGGCCAATCGTCTCAATTCGCCAATCGACAATCCGGCGTTCCGTGGTGCTGAAATTAATTCCCACCAGATGAATCTGGCGGCCACTTTGTAGATACTTCTCGTGATAGCGCTTCTCGTGAATCTGCCGAAGGGCGGCCTCCGCGGATTGATTGCACTTGAGCTCGATGACATACACCTTGTCCTTGAATTCCACCGCGATATCCATTCGCCCGTGCGAGGACAGCGGTTCGGTATGAACCAACACCCCCGAAGCCGCGACCATCAGATAAAACACCGTGTGATAATATTGCTCGTTCTTTTCAGGCGTGGCCTGGCTGCGAAACTGCGTATAGGGAATCGCTGCGAGAATGGCGTTCGCGGTTTCGATGAACTGCTCGAGGTCTTCCTGCGCCAGATACTGGTGCAGGCGGCTAAATTGTGCCTGCAACGTGGCGTCGGCAATCTTCACCAGATCGTGGTAAATAAAACTCAAGAAGGCCGTCTTCACTTCTTGATTGGGATAGCCCAGGCGGAATAAAATACCGTCATAATCTTGAATCGTTACATAGCCGGTTTGGAACAACAAGGCTTCCAGCCGCAAATTCTCGAGATCGTATGTCGAGAAAACCGTCTCTTGAATTTGCAAATTTTCAATAGTGGAAACGGGATAATCGCGTTCCTTGATCAAATTCACCAGCAGGCTCGGCGTGCCGGACTCAAACCAAAAGGTTTTAAAATCATATTCCGACAGCGCATTCAGGATCGAAAAGGGATTGTAAACCTGTGCGCCCTTTTTCGTAAACCGGTAGCCGTTGTACCAATATTGCAACTGCTGCAGAATTTCGTCGCGGGAGGTTTGCCGCGTGCGCGTGAACTCGTCGATCCATTCACTGAAATAAGATTCCAATTCCTGTCTCGTATAGCCGAGCAATCCGGCGTAAGCCTCATTCATAGAGAGGTCTTTGAGATTGTTCAAATCCGAAAAAATGCCCACCCGACTGAATTTGGAAATGCCGGTGATGAAAACGAAGCGGAGCATAGCCGAGACGCGGGCTTCCTTTAAAACCCCAAAGAACTCCTTCATCACCGCGCGATTCTGTCGGGCAATTTGCAATCCCGCGTCGCCCTCGCCCAGATGGGTGATGATCGGCTTGTCGTATTCGTCGATCAGAACGACGATCTTTTCGCGGTACTTCGCCTGCAGTGCAAGAAACAACTCGATAAACTTGTTGGCCAGAAGATCGGTTTTCAGAGCGACGCCGTGCTGCGCCGCAATTTGATCCAACGTGATCAACAAGCTTTTTTCCAGCGCCTGCACATCCGAAGCCTTGACGCCGTTAAAGTCAATTTGCACCACCGGATGCGATTGCCATTTCCAGTCGCTGTTTTCAATCCACAGGCCTTTAAAAAGATCCTGGCGGCCTTCAAACAACGCTTTGAGCGTCGAGACCAGCAGGGATTTGCCAAAGCGCCGCGGGCGAGAGAGAAAATAAAACGCCTGCGGAATGCGGACCATTTCGTAAATGTATCTGGTTTTGTCCACGTACACAAAATTGCCCGTGATCATCTGGTCAAAATCCTGCACGCTGATCGGCAAAAATTTTTCCATGACTTTCTCTTTCAGCTTGTCTCCACCCAAATCAAAACTGGTTTATCCTAATTTAACAGTCTCCTTTCCGTAATGCAATGGAAAAATCGGGCGAGCACACGCATTCGAAAACTATCGCATCAACACCGCTTTCCGCGTTTGCGAAAACGACGCCGTTTTGATTTGATAAAAATACACGCCGCTCGGCAGGTCGGTGGCGTCGAAGATCACGCGATGTTCACCAGCCTCCATCGCGCCGTTCATGAGCATTCCTATTTCTTTTCCAAGCGCATTAAAAACCTTCAAAATAACCAACTCGCGCTGCGGCAAAGAGAAATGAATCGACGTGCTCGGATTGCCGAAGGTTCCGTTCGCGGAAAATGGATTCGGATAATTTTGTGCCAACTGATCCCGCAACGGCGGGACTGATAACTGCTCACTGACTACGCCGGTGGTCGTGCCATAACTGAAACGCAGAAGGCGCGAAGAAAATTTTCCTTCGCCCACCCATAAGAAATTGCCGTGCGCTGCAATTGCGGAGGGCATGAATAAACGATTGGCCCCGATGCCGGGCTCAGTCGTGTTCAGCGAAGATTGGCCCAGCACGATCACTTTATTGGGATCGCCCGCGTCCGCCAGATCTTTCCAGAGCAAAACGGAATGGCCGCCGCGATTGGCGATAGCGAAGCTGCCGTTGAATGTCATTGCACTCGCGCTTTGATTCAGCGGCAGGCGGGAGAGCCGGTCGATGGTCTTGAATGGTTGCAACGTGCCGCCTTGCGCGATATCCGCCACCCGATAAATATATATCGCCGGTGACGCGGATTGCGCCGCGACGCAGAGATAAGTGCCGTCGCTGTGCAAATGATTCAGCGGCGTGTTGGCAATCGCGAGCTTCGCAAAAGGCTCGTCATTACTCGTCGTCGGCAAGCCCCGCCAGATTCCGAGCGTCCCGTTTTCGTCGGCGAGATAAAAATACTTGTCGTCCAATGCCACCCCGCGAATGCTCTGCAATTGCATGCTGCCGAGGCGATTCGTCAAAATATATGACGGCGCTTCGCCGTTGAGCGGCAGCGAGTTCCACACCGCCACTTCATGTCTGCCCGCCGCAACGAAACGCCCGTTGTGCAAGGCGTTATCCCACGGCGCAAGATTGAAATTGCGCAAATTGATTTTCACGTCCGGCGCCAGCCCGCTTTTCGCCGGCAATGTTTTCCATATCGATAGCGTTGCATCGAAATCCGAGGTCACGAGCAACGCATTGCCATCGGTGGCCGGCACGGGAAATTGATTGTGTTCAGCGTGTTGGTGCTCACCGCCGGACTGCCGAGGGCGAAATCAGGCATCTGCCTAGTTTGCGTTGGCATTGCATGATAAACCTGCACATTATTGCCGTTATAATTGTTGACGTAAAGTCGCCCGCCTGCTAAAACCACATCCGGCCCGTCGCCATTCGCATAATAACTATTGCTGAAAGCCAAATCGGGTTGCTGCGTTGCCGAAATCGGAACCGTATTCCACAACAGAATCGAAGTGATGCCGCCGGCAATCAATCTTCCATCCGGTAATTTCATTCCTTTGATCCAACCCGCGCGGAAAAAATCATAAGGTTGATCGGTTTGCGTGGGAAACGAATTCCAAAAGAAGGTGCCGGAAGGTTCGTTGCCAATTTTCGCATTGTGATCACCGACAAAAAAATAAGTCGAACCGTCGGTAGAAATGTTGCGCGGGGTGCCAAACTGCGTTAGGCTGACAGTGTAATCCGGCGCCTGATCATCGCGCGTTGGCAGAGTCTTCCAAAATAACAACGCGCCGCCATTGGTGGCTACCACGGCCAAACGAGTTCCATCCGTCCACACGCCCCACGGCCAGCCATACGGCTTTGATGGTGTGGACGAAATGGCCGGCAGTGAAATCACGATATCGGCAGGCTGCGCGTTTCGCGTTGGAAATTGTTTCCAGATCAGAATGCGATCATTCTCCGTATCCGCAACCGTCACCACGCCGCTTGCGCTCGCAGAAACATTGCCGGGAAAACTCAAACCACTTTTTGAAGCGCCGGTATTGTTGGCAATAAAATTCTCTTGGCCGAGCACGAGATCGGGAAGCGCGTCCCATTTCGTTGGCAGAGAATTCCAGATCAACACGCGATTGTTGAAACGGTCACACAAGAGAAAGCGCGTGCCGTCACTCGCAATGCCGCTGGGATGATTGAACAGCAACGGCCCGCCGGTGTTGTTGAAATCAACGCCGGAGAGCATGAGATCGGCGTTCTGGCCGGTGCGAAACCAGTTTTGCGCAAAAACGAGATTCGTCGCGAGAAGAAGTGTCAAACCAACATTCATCAGCTTCATGGCATCAACTCCTTGATTGGATTTTTCAGACCGCAGGCAGGGTTTCGCTTAATTAACGGACAGGATGAAAAAATATTGTGTAAAATAAAAACGGATAAACCTGGCGACTGGTTTATCCGTTAGCAGTTTGCTTTGTTGGCTTTGCAAAACTTTGTCGCCGAACTTATTTCACAATCATCCTGGCGACGCCGCTGCTCCATGTTCCAACTTTATTTGAAGCGAGCCAGGTTTTAGCGTCCGCAAGATTGCGCAAGTACGCATCAAAAAACGCGATCCCTGAAGCGCTCACATAAGGCTCGCCTGGTTCTATTTCACCAGCAAAGCCTTGCGGGTTTGCGTCAGTTCGCCGGCCGTGAGCTTATAAAAGTAGAGGCCGTTGGCCATGCCGTTCGCCTCCCACTTTACGCGATGCGCGCCTGCCGGCATGTCGCGCGCGATCAACGTCGCCACTTCGGCGCCGGCAAGATTGAAAATTTTGAGCGTCACCTTGCTCGCACGCGGCAGGGAGAACTCTATCGTGGTGGATGGATTTCCCGCGAAGCGCGGGATCTGCGAAAATGGGTTCGGATAATTCGGGGCGAGATAAAAACGCTGTGGCGTCGCGGTGGAAGTTTCATCAACGTGCGTGATCACCTGCACACTCCGAAACACGCCAAAAGGCGTAGCGGCAAAAAGGTAACCGTTTGCATCGAGCACCAGCGATTGCACGGCGCCGTTTGCAGGCAAACCGGCGCTGACGGCTTCCCAGTGATCGCCATGATCGACGGAGCGATAGACGCCGGCAACGGTTCCGGCAAAAATATGGTGGTTGGGTGTAATGGCAAAACAATAAACAAAATGATCGATCTGACCGGCGCTGACGGCCTGCCACGAGTCACCATTGTCGGCGGAGCGAAAAACGCCGTGCGGCGTTCCGGCAAAGAGCCAGCCGCGCGAATTAATCGCCACCGTGTAAACCGTCGTATCAGCCAAACCGTTGTTGACCGGCGACCAGCTTGCGCCATGATCATCGGAACGAAAAAGCCCCGCGTTTTGTGTGCCCGCAAAAATATCTCCGCGCGCATTGATGGCCAGCGCACGCATATCCATGGTGCGCAAACCGGTATTGCTCGGCTGCCAATGGTCGCCGTTGTCGGCGGAGATATAAACGCCGCCGGTGCGCGTTCCTGCGAGGAGATCACCGTTGGCATTAAAGACGAGCGCACGCACCGAGGTTGACGGCATGCCGTTGGTAAGCGCTTGCCAGCGCCGGCCATTGTCGGCGGAACGATAAACGCCGCCGCGGTAACCGAAAGAGCGCGTGGCGCCGGCAAAAATTTCGCCGCGCGGATTTTTGGCAAGTGTGAGAATGCTCCCGCTCACACCTTCCGAAGATGTAAATTGCGGCAACCAGATTGGCGCATGGTTACGCTGCGGCGCGAGACGAAAAATACTGCCGCCGCGCGCGCCCGCAAGAAGTTGTCCGTTCCTATTAATCATGAGTGCGAGCACGTCGAATGTGCCGAGGCCGTTTGCAAGCCAGGTTTCACCTTTATCTTTTGAGCGCAAAATACCGCGGCCGGAAAGGCTGGCCAAAAGGTGCCCCCGCGCACTGATGCCAAGTTTATCCACCTCGACGTCGCTCAATCCGGTTGGCTTCCAGGTTGTGCCGTTATCCGTCGAACGGAAAACTCCATGATTCGAGCTCACATAGATTTCGCCGCTCGCAGCGAAGGCAAAATCGCGGTAAGACCGGCCAAACGTCGAATCGACTCGCGACCACGTATCGCCGTCGTCGGTGGAGCGATAAATCACATTGAAGGCGCCGGCAAAAATGTGTCCGGCGGAATTGATGGCCAGGGGAGGAACCCCGAACACGTTCAAGCTGTTCATGAGCCACGTATCGCCGTTGTCGACCGAGGACACCAGACCGTCATTCGTTCGTCCAAATAAGCGCCCATTCGGAGCAATGGCGAGCACGACCGGACTCGGCAGACCGGTCATGATCGGCGTCCAGGTTTGGCCTTCGTCAGTTGAGCGCAAGACGCCGTGATCCAACGTGTTCACAAAAATATGGCCGGCCGGATTAATAAAAATCCCCAGAATTCGCCTCTGCTGCAGAGCCGCATAGACTTCCGTCCAGTTTCCACCGCTATCCCGATAGCGAAACAACCCGCCATCGTGCAATCCAATCCAAAACTCATCATTATGATGTATGGCAAACGCGCCGATGCTCGGGAAATTTTGGTTGACCGCAGTCCAGGTAGCGCCATGGTCAAGCGAGCGAAAAATCGCGCTCCATTCCTGAATAAAAATCTCGCCGCGACTGTTGGTGACGAGCATGTGGAATGAGCCGCCAAAAGGTCCGCCACCCGGTTCCCAAAATGCCGTTTGTGAAAAGGCGGGATCAGGTTTGCCGGCGAAGCATAAGCTGATCACAAGAAATGAAAAACGGGTTAGTCGTTTCATGGCATCCTCCACGTTTGGTTTGATCAATAAAATTTCCTGCCGGCATCCGGCGTTGTGTTTTTGAATTAGGAAGGCTCGTTGCCGCCACCGTTGTACGGCATACGCCGAAGCATATTGGTCGGTTCCATTCGCAACCGCAACTATTGCAGCGTCACTTCGACGAGATAAAGCTCGCCGGCTAAAAATCCCTGCGGATTAAAATAAGTGATGAAAATCGTTTGCCCGTTATTCTGCGACAATTCCGGATGTTCGCGCGCGGCATAATTAAAACCGGACGACGAAGTTCGACCGGTAAACACTTCCACCGGCGCGCTCCACGGCCCCTGCGGATTGTCCGCGGTGCGCATAAAAATTTTCGGCGACAGCGCGCCGCTGTGAATCGCGAGATGTTTTTGCAGATGCGCATTATGCGACACCGTCATCTCGCCGGGAATGCCGTTCAAAATCGCTTTGGTCTGATTGACATTGGTGACCCACTTGACGCCGTTCCAGAAGCGATACGCCGAGCGCGTTTTCACCTGCGCCAAAGGCACGCGCGCGACGCCAAAATTATTCGTCATGTTAATATCGCCGTAAACGTAAACATATGAACCCAGCACCGCGGCATTGTCAAAAGTCGGCTCCGGTATTTTAAACAACAGTTTGCCCTGACGGGTCGCGGTCGTTTGTCCGGGCGTTACGTTGGCCAGCCCGGCGCCGATAAATTCGTAATTGAGAAAGCCCGGGTGTACTTTTAGTTTTAAAAAGAAGACGACACCGTTGCCGTTCGCGTCACGAATAATACTGCCGGGCCACAGCGCGAATCTTTCATCCGGTTGCCCCGAAGCGTCATTGTAAGCCTGTTCATCCGGCGTGAAGGGCACGAATGGATACGGCGCGCCGTTCGCATCAACCGGCTCGCTCGTCGCCAGCGGCTGCTGCGGATTCGCCAGCGCCGCGGTATTGGAACGCAGGTTCGTTCCATCGACAGAGGGCGGATTAAAAATCGTGTCGCCGAAATACCAGAGCAAATTGCCGCCGATTAGCGCCGAAGCGCCGCCATCGCGCACCGCGACGGTCGCGGGTTTTCCAATCGCGCCAATCTCGCGAACGGTCGCGATTGCCTGCGACTGCAGTGAAGAAGTTTTGCCATCGGAAAGGGATGCAATGGTAAGCGGAGATTTTTTCTCGCAGGCCGCAATCAAAACCGTCAACCCGACGAGAAAAATGTATCCAAACGCGCCGTAAAATCTGTTTTCCTTTTTTGAAGCAAATCGGTTGCGCATAAAAAATCGCCTTTTGAGTTTTATCCGGGCATTGTCTGAAGCGCAACATAAATGTTGCGCCACATTCCGTTAATCACACAAACTCTTCGCGTTTCATCTCATACTGCTGCATTTTTTGAATAAAATTTTTCTTGTGCATGCCGCTGCGCCGCGCCGCTTCGGAAATATTGCCTTTGGTCTCGCGCAGGCGTCCGCTTAAAAATTCTTTCTCGAAGGCGGCGATCACATTCTGCTTTTCCTGATTGAAGCTGGACTCCGCCGGCGCGGAAGACGGAATGGCGGGGGCACTCGGCGCGCCGAGATCGAAATCATCCGGATAAACGAGCGTATCTTCCGCCAGCACAATGGCGCGTTTGAGACGATTTTCCAGCTCACGCACATTGCCGGGCCACGTCTGTTGCAACAACAGCGCGCGGGCTTCATCGCTGAAGGCGGTGACATTCTTGTTGAACTGTCGCGCATGGCGCGCGAGAAAATAATCGGCGACGAGCAAAATGTCATCGCCGCGCTCGCGCAACGCCGGCAATTTGATTTCAAACTCATTCAGCCGATAATAGAGATCTTCGCGAAAAGTTTTTTGCGCGATCATCTCCGGCAGGTGGCGATTCGTCGCGGCGATCAGGCGAACATCGGCGTGTTTCACTTCGCGGGCGCCGAGCGGGCTGTATTCGCCGGATTGTATGAAGCGCAACAATTTGGCCTGCATCGCGGGACTCATCTCGCCAATCTCGTCCAGAAAAAGCGTGCCGTGATGGGCGACTTCGACCCAGCCGGGCTTGCGCCGATCGGCGCCGGTGAACGCGCCTTTCTCGTGGCCGAATAATTCATCTTCCAGTAAATTCTCCGGCTGCGCCGCGCAATTCAGCGCAATCATCTCGTGATCGCGCCGCAAACTGCGCCGATGCAATTCCCGCGCAACGAGTTCTTTGCCGGTGCCGGTTTCGCCGGCAATCAAAATTGTCAGATCAAGCGCCGCGGCCTTTTTAATGAGCTTAAAAACCTCCTGCATCGCCGGGCTTTGGCCGATGATTTCACCGTAGCCCCGGCTCGCGTCGCGCTCCGCGACCAACTGGCGTTTGGTGTCCAGCAAATTTTTCCGATCCAGCGCATTTTTCACCGCGACGGAAATGAGTGAGCTGAACTCATTCAGCAGATTGCCGGTATTCTCGTCAAACACCGCGGCAAGGTCGCGATTATCGATATAAATGACGCCGAAGATTTTTTCTTTCACAACGAGCGGCGCGCAGGCCACCGAAAGCAACCGCAAGCGCGCCACGCTTTCGCTCATGTCGAACTGCGGATCGGCGAGCGCGTTTTGGAGAACCACCGGCGCGCCGGTTTCACGGACTTTTTGAATAATCGACCGGCTCACCTCGAAGTCCGGCTGATCGAGATCTTTTTTGTCGAGATGCCGCGCCGCATGAAATTGAATATCGCCGTCACTGCCGTAAACGGCAATCAATCCCCGCTCGGCGCGGGCCTGCGCGATGATTTGATCCATCGCCTGCGGCAACAGTCGCTCGATATCGCTTTCCGCGATCAACGCTTTGCCGATTTCGAACAGCGTTTTGTAACTGGACATAAGCGTTGCCCATTGCTCCTCTCGTGATTTTTTGAAAAAGTTTTTTTAGGAAATGACTGCTTCTTCGAAATCAAAAACCCGATATTTGAATTCGTGCTTTCAACACTAACCCTCGATAAACAGCCGGTGGATCCACGTGATGAGCTTTTGGGCATGTGGGCATCCCCTTTGAAATAACGTTTGGTAATTGCCAGCCCCCATCGGCGTGCCGGGTTCCTCTTGCCATGCCAGCCAGGTATGGATATGAGCTTTGATACGATTTGAGTCTGGAAAGCGTTGTTCCGGTTTGGGAATTCGTTGCAAACTGTCATTGGCCAGAGTCCATAAGACATCATTTTCCGGAACGAGATATTGAACGAAATTCTCCAACATCCCGGGAATAGTATTTTCCGGCATGAGCCAAAAACCAATAGTCGGCTTGCCCTGCTGTTTTATAAATGAAAGGTTCCGGAATGCGGTGATGGCGTAACAGATGACGCAACACTTGCAGATCATCTTTTCCTTCTACTAAAAGCACATTCTTGTCTGCCATGTCAACGCACCTCGATTTGATCACGGCTGACGATGCTCAATTCGCTCTCATCAAAAAGCACGGCGCTCGTCATTTCCCTTTTTGCCTCCAGACGAATCAACATGCCATCCGTTTCTTTATTCTCTGCCGTAACTTTCTGAAACGCGGTTATGCAATCCCAGCTATGCGTCGTTGCAAAGACCTGCACATTCAGATGATGAGCGGCTTTGAAGATTGACGCCCATAAGTTTGGTTGCGCGGTGTAGTGAATGCCATTTTCAATTTCATCAATGAGTAAGACACCGTCTTTGGCGTTGGTCAAGGCCAACATAATACTGAAAATGCGATTTATGCCGTCTCCCATGCTGCTCAATGGGATTGGACGTGTATGTCCGTTCGTTTTTACAACAGCGAAACGTTCACGGTTATTCTTCGGATCGCCGACAAGAGACAATCTTTCAGCTTCGGGAGTAACAATCTGCAAAGCCAAAAGTATATCATGCTCTAAATCTGTTAGTGCGATATTATCCCACAAATAGCCGATTTCCGACTTCTTGAGACCGTCCGCAGATATGTAAAAGCAGTTAAATTCTTTCGCCGGCAAAGCTTCTGATCGCGTCCACCGGCGGTTTCGTAACGGCCAAAACCCATCCAGCGGCAAAAAGTAAATCGGATCCGGTCCTACACGAATGCTCAAGGCATCGGGCTCGGGATTCTTTCCGGCATCCGCAGCACGGAATGACTCACGAAACTGAAAATTTTCGTTGCCATGTTCCTGGAGCCATTCTCGAGCAATAACAAGCGTGTCTTCGCCGGAATCGATCGGTCCAATTTGAATGGGCTCCGGCCCTTTCTCATTCCCATTGCGTCCATGAAACAGGCGATCCAAAACCACGCCGACGTTGTCATCGCTTTCCAGGCTTGCATCAGGAGCGCGCTTGATTTCATTTCTGGTTGCAAGAATTTCCCACAGCAAAAACGGCGCGCCTCGATACGCGTATAGCCGCAGCGCCTCCAAAAGAGATGATTTTCCCACGTTGTTTTTGCCGGCAATCAGGTTGATTTGGCCGAGCCGGTCTATTTGCAAATGCCGGAAGGGGCGAAAATTTTGAATCTTCAATGAAGCCAACATAAATGCCTCCGTCAACGGGATCCACGAAAAAGCCTGCAATAATATAGCGCTTTTGCAATTCGAAAGCAATGCTTGAGCGGCGATAAAATTTCTGCACGAATTGTTCGTCACACGTCGTGATCAGCGCCACCAGCACCAAGACCGGCCAACAAGTTACCGGATTTATAACCAAAAAGCAAGTGCTGGATTTATTTTGCCGTATCGATTCGGCGCTGCAGCAAGCGGCTGTGATTGCGGCCTCGCCCGCCAACTCAAGCGCTATTTCGCCGACGTTGTGGTGATTCCGGAGGAAGTGCGGGGATTCATTGCCGCGGTCAACGCGGCTTGCTGGCAGTCGGACGATGACCGCAACATTTTATTTTAATGAAAACCCGGTTTCAGGCGCGACGATTTCATACTTTCCCATCCCAAAAGTGGTGTTCTTGCCGAGGTGAATAAATTGCCCGAGCTGAATGAACGGCAGAAAAGGCGCGAGTGCGCCGGCATATTGCACGCGGCCGATAAAACTATCGAACCGCATGCGGCGCTGTTGGCGGGTTGAAAAACGTTCCCAGCTCGCGGGGCGCAGCTCGCTGCGGACATTCCGCACCTGCGTGCGCGCCATGGCGAGCAGCGCGCCGTAGTCGAGCGACCATTCGTCGCCGCAGTGGATTTTGGCGAGCAGCGAGCCCCGGCGCAGCAGGCCGCGCATCAGCAAATCAAACGGCAACTCGCTGGCGGTTTTGTTCTGATCGAGAATCCGCGTCGGTGTCAGAAATTGCAGCGTCAGCGTTTCGGCGGTCTCCATTTGAGTTGCGGCACATAAGTCGGCAAACTGCCGGGTGACAAAATCGCCGGTCAAAGTTTTGGTGGCGTGCGCATAGATTTCTTTGCCGCCGAGGTTGTCGGTGACGCGTTCGAGTTGATAGCGCCCGCGGCCACGGCCAATGCCGGCGCGGCCCAGCTCGTCGAAAGCATAAATGAAATAGGGCAGAAAGTCAATGCCTTTGCCGATGAGCGTCAGTTGGAACGTGAGCGGAGCACCGGGCAGCAGCACTTCGGCCGGCGTCAGCGGCGGCAGGATGACGAACGGATGCGGCAGGTTGGTGGCTTCGATGGGGCGTTCGGCGGCGGCGGTGTTTGGCTGTGGCGTTTCGAAGATGTAAGCATACGCGCAACTCGCCGGCATTTGACAATTTTCGCACACGCGCTGACTGGGCATGAGGCAGCAGACTTTTTTCATGACATGCCCAAACCCGCCGCGCAGGGCCGCGCCTTTGTATTCGGGCAGCTCGATCTTCTCGCGCGCCGTGAGGTGGAAGGTGAAGGCGGCGAAGGAGAAGTTTGTGGCAGTTGCAGAAGCAGTAGCAGGGGCAGGGGGCGGCGTGGTTGTGGAATTGTTGTCGTGCATAGGATTTAATCACCGTGAATAATGTTGCGGCTGGCGGCGAAGATTTGGCTGCTCAGCGTGCCGGGCATATTGGAGAGCACAAAGTTGTCAAACGGCGCGAGGAGTTGGGTGTTGAGTCTGGCGGCGCCGGTATAATAAATGACGAAGCCGCATTTGAGCGGGTCGATTTGTTCGTCGACCATGAATTGTTTGAGGCGATTGAGATCATCATCGGATTTCGCCTGATAAACGGTGATGCCTTCTTTGCACGAGATATTCAAGCCGTCGTAAGGAATGAGATTTCGGTATTTCAAATCGTCGAGACGTTTCCGCTCGATGTCAAAATCATGGCGCGGAATCCGAATCGGCCACCGCCGTGGGTCGAGCTTGTAGACGGCCAGCTCAGTTTCTTCTTCAATGCGTTTTTGCGCATAATTGCGCGCATACTTCGTCGCCCACCAGAGAACCGCGAGTACGCTCACGCCAAGTAGCCCCCCGATGATGCCGCCGATTTTATACAAAGCCGCCAACTCTTGTTCGACGGCTTTGGCGCGTTGGTCGAAATCCTGTTTGTAGAGATCGAGCTGCCTGGCTTGCAAATCGGCTAATTCCGTTTTAACGGCTTTCGCCTCTTCACTCACCATCACGCGGACGCGATCTTCGGTGAGGGGGGTGGGGTTATTTGGCATCTGTGCGAAGAGTAGGAATGGCGTAAGGTATAAAACTAGTAAAAATCGATTCATAACTTCCTCCATGCTTGAACACGTATAACATTACTCCGTGAAAAGTCAGGGACCAAGCAAACTACTCATTATGTTCGCCAGCTCTTTCAATTTCGTGCCATGTATTGGTTCGGGTAATTTATATTGATCGAAAATTTCCCGCCACTCATTACTAATCTCAGGTGATGGCAATGCAAAAACGGCCGTCGCATATGGTCCACCGAAGATCACTTCGTGCAATCGAACTTTGGCTACTGCGTAGGTCAGGCCTTGGCCTTTCTGAGGACCGGAGGTTTTGCATTCGATAATCCCTAATCTGCCATTGCGTGTGACGACCACATCCAACTCACCTTTGAAATCCTCGCCTTCGAAGCCTTCACCGTCGAAGCCCTTTATCTCAACATTGCCCAACACGTCGTCAAATCGGCCGTCATCTGCCAATGTTTTGAGCACGAAGATTTCCACCCAACCGCCTTTTAAAAACTCGAAAGCTTCTTTGCTTGTAATTGTAATTGTACCTGCCGTTTGATCCCATATCCATAATCCAGTATCGTGCGCTCGTTTTGCGGCATCAACACTTTGGCCTTGAGGAATGAATGGCACAGGCCGTCCCCAGGCTTGCCCACCTCCTTGGCTTGCCAAGTCCAAAATGGATCGAATCAAGTTGCTATAAACCACAATGTACCGATCCACAAGATACTTGGCAAATTCAGCATGATTTTTTTTGATGTCGTTTGCACGCAATAAAGGTTTTCGGGGATTGCGTTTTAATTCACGCCCGGCGGCATGAAGTTGTGTTAGTATGTTGATCGGAGCTTTGAAGGATTGCGTTGAAGTTGGCTTTCCTTGCTCGTTAAATTGAATTATCTGTGTTTGCTCGGTGTTGACATAGATCATCGGCGTGCCGGTATTGACCGCGGCCTGATATGCTGCTAAGGCCATAATCTTGGTGCCGCCAGTCAGGTTGACGATTACCTCGTTGCCTTCCTCAAAATAACTGGTGATCGCCGCTTTGCATTCTTCGCACGCTTTTGCCAAATCCCAAGCGTTCATCGTCAAATCTTTGTCAGCAACCTTTACATCTACCAAGGTTGTATCAAGAGCGATGGTTTTACGAAGATTTGTGGCTACCTCCCTGATGCGCGAGTCGTCAGGAACCATAAACTGCACAAGGGTGAAAGGCTTTTGTGCTTTCGTCGTGAAAAGAGGAATCAAATTCGGTATGGGCTGCTCGCCCACCGGCGCAATTAAAACTCGCATGTCAGGGCGCTCCTTCCAAAGGCACTTTGGGGTTAGCAACAAACCAGGATTTCTGAGGATAGTCGATCACATCGGGCGCATTTTCATCCCAACGGAGAATGCGGTGCAGGTCTTGCAAATTGGGGCTGGCGTTATTGCGGAAAGCTGCGACGTGCAGAGTTATAAAGTCAGCTAAAGCCGTGCTCGTCAGCGGCTCGTTCCAACCGGCGCCGAGGCGTTTGTAACGGGCTTGACGATCGAGCTGGATCAATTCCTTGATCTCGATCTTGACACTGCCGAGTCCGATGGGTTTACCCATGCCCACTTTGTGACACGTATCATCCCACAACGTCAAAGCAAACAAGAGCAGGTTCAAATCCGCTTCGCTAATGTTGGCGTATTCCACTTCAAATTTGAACACTGCGTCTTTTAACACCGCCTCTACAGTTTTATTTTGTCCATCTTTCTCACGGCGTTCACGCGCGCCTTTTGGACGATGATAATAGAATTTACGCCCGCGTACAGGCGGCTTTTGTTTCTCAGGCTCTTTTGAATAAAAAGAAGTGTGATGCGGCTTGGGTGAGCTGAGTATCGCCAAAGTGAATGATTTGGTTTGATAGCCTGGCTGCGCCACCGCGTCTTGCACAGCCACGTTTCCGGCGAAGACCTTGCCGCGATTGAGCATGCCGAACAACCGGCAGGTCGGACACAAATACAAAACATTGTTTTTGTCTTCAATTAATTCACATGCGCGGAAGGCACTTGGCACCTCGTACTCCACCGTCTGCCGTTCATAAGAAAAACGGCTCGGCAAACTAAGGCAGGTGTTGGCAGCCGCTTCGGCAACGCTGCGCAGCATGCCTTTTAATGAAGTGCCGGGTATAATCGGTCTGCCCGCTTCATCGCGATACATGGCAAGCGACTCATGCGTTCGGCTGCGATCGGAAGCGCCGGCGCGATATTGCGGAACAAAAATGGAAGTGCGGGCGGTGAGGGTGCAGACGATGCGTCCACTTAGATTAGCAAATTTTTCATGCAGTGAAAACGGCTCGCGTTTTGGGCCATTGCCAACCAATCGCACAAAATCGTATGGGTTCATGATTTGTCCTTCCTTTGCATACCGGCGAAACGAAAATAGACCAGCGTTCCCTCTTTGTCGCGAAAGTCATGGCGGATCAACCACGGGCGTCCTTTTCCTTCGGGCAGGGCGCGATAATCCAAGTGATGCGCGATCCGCATTTCATTGGGACCCCAAAGATAACAACCGACCTTCTTATCAATTTGCATATCGGCAGGCAGCAACACTTCTGTCCAAAAATCTTCCGGCGCTTGCTCACCGGCCAGCCAGGCGCGATAATGATCTCCTCGTTTTTCCCAACGCAATTCAAAATCTGAACCGAAGATGCGCCCCTGCGTCCATTCGGATACTGGGATCGGCTCGGTTGGCGCTGGAAAAGCAATGGCGGTGAGTCGTTCGAGAATGGTAAATTTCGCCGTGGTGCGGGGCGGCACAAGCCAACGCTCCAGTTGTTCAGCCGTCAAAGTTGCCGTCCAAAGACGCTCACTCATCGCCGCCTCCCGCCGCGAAACGGCAACATGCCATCGGGGTTTTCATAACGCATGGCTTTATTGATCCACAGCGGCGCGAATTGTTGCCATGGAAACGACGCTCCCTCAAAACGGTAAGTCGTGCGCAGGCCATTCGTACTTGCAGGTTCTTGTGCAGGAATGCTTACTTCATCGGGATAGGCAAGATCGTAATCTTCTGCAATTTTCGAGGACACCATTCCGCCTAGCCCTTTTAATTTGAGACTTCCGTCAGCAGGTTTTGGCGCGTGTGGCCCCAAAAAATCCAAACGCACTTTATCGATTTCACCGCGCACACGGCCGAGTCCGCGCGATTTAGCCGAGCCGATGCGAATCAGGCCATCGGCGAGATCGATCAACACGAAACCAAGCAAGCCTAGTTGCCACAGTTCAAAGTTCCGCAGATGCAGTCGTGTGGCAAACTTTGCTTCGGTGATGACTTCGAGATCGAATTTCACGCCATGCGCAGCGCCGCCGGTGAAGCGGTCAATGCCAACGCCATCGCGTTGTTGCGGCGTGGGCGCGCTTCCCACGGCATAAGCATCTTCCGTTGCCAATCGTCCGGCAAACCACGTTGAGCCAAACAAGCGGCAAATGGGGCATGAATCACGATAAATGAGTTGATTGAGTTCATCGCGTTGCTCACGATTAGGCAGGTCTTTATCTTTGCGCTCTTCAAAAATATGGCCACAAAAAGCTTCCGGCTTATTGGCCTCGACGAACGGGTTGCAGGCGGCGGCAGAATTCAAGGTGCGCGCGATCCGTTCCGCATGGCTGCGCAGTGTGCCTTTCAAAGAACTGCCGGGAAGATACGCCTCTTGCGTGCCGTTACGCCTGGTGGTGACAAAGGCCATATCCGGCCCACTCAAAGTGGGAATGCCGGATTTGATCAGAATCGGCCCATCGGTTTTGATGATGAGATCAATAATACATTCATTGAGTAGTTGCTTGAGCATGACGGCCTCCTAATTTGTGGGCGCAGTGAGAAGCGCGCTCATCTGTTTTTCCACGAAACCATTGAGCGGCTGCGCCGCGTTTTTAGCCCAATCTTTCTGCGTGAGATAGTCGCGCAAAGTTTTGGGGTTGCTGAAATCGACACATGCCATTTTCATTTCTTGCAAATGACATTGGCCCAAACCGCGAGATCGGATGCCACCCAACGGAATCATGCCACTCATGAATTCCTGCAAGCCGAGAGCGACCAATCCGAGATCACGATTTAAAGGATTTTCCAACGTCATGCGAAAATCAAATTCGGTTTGCGCCGGCACCACTTCGTAATCAAACTTGATTTGATCGATGGCGCGCTCGCTGTCTCGGTCGATGCCGACGCCGTCACGGATTTGGGTGCTTTCTGCCCACAGATCTTTCAACGGCAAATCATGGAATTGCGTGACCGCGGCGAGATGAACTGAGCCAAATGTTTTGCAAGTATCGCACAAATACTCGGCCAGCAAATCCAACAAGTGAGCGTCGCTCATCTCTTGTCCTATCCAGTGTTCGCGGCGTAAACGATTCAATACTTTTCGCTCTTCGCGGGCAGTGTCGTTTTCACCAACGCCCATCGCATTGCCACGAGCGGCAGCATCGCTGACTTGACCATAGTCTTGGCTGCGCTCACGATTGGTAGAGAGGCAATCCGGATAGTTGGGAACGAGTTGGCAAGTGCGAAAACCATTTTGGGATAGATTTGGCAATAGCCGCTCAATGGCAGCGCGAAATGCGCCTTTGAATGACGATCCGGGGATGAGCGGCCGGCCAACATTGTCGCGCAGAATCGGGCTATCGGTGACGGTCGAAGATTCGCGCCCGCCACCGATGTGCAGCGCAGTGTCCAGCACCAACGCGCCGGTAAAAAGATAGCGCGCGCGAAGATTGGCGCGGTCAAGCGAGCGGTTGAGTTGAGAGGTTGGCATGTGAGACTCCTTTTTTATAAAGCAGCTATTCAGCGAGTTCGATTATTTGAACCTTATATTCTTCGGGAGCATGTTTCTGAATGATTTTGAAATAACGATGTGGAACATTGCTTCCACCTTCTCGTTTTCTCTCTTCTTCGAGAAAAAGCAAAAAAATCTCGTAATATCCTTTCTTGTGTACATCGGCAAGGTCGCCGTACGTCCATAAATCAATATCCAACATTAACTGAAACTTTCTTCCAGATGATGCTTGCTCTGCTTCATTCTCAGACATTGGTTTGATTAACCATTGGTTCTGGCTTTCATCAAGTTCGACCAGCCGGCCAAGAAAACGTGCTGTATCTTTGATAGAACGCTCTATAATAGTATCAGCCTGATGAATATCAAGTTGTTGATATGTCTCACGCCAGATTAAGCGAACGTTTTCAAGAATGGCTGCATCTTCTGAGCAATACAGGCCAATGAGTCGATGACAGAAGTTTAGAAGGTTTTCGCGATCAATTACCGATTTATACTCGTTAAGGGTGAGAAGGTAACAAAAAGCTTTATGTAAATTACTGTTTTTATGAATCTGTTTTTACCATGACAGTTACAAATTCACCCGTAACGAGTATAATCAACGCTGCAGCTCTCTCCTCATTGAGTGGGGAAGTATAGAATTTTACGAATTCATACAAGGTAGCCGTGTCAACTGAGAGATCATGCTCTTTAACAGATCGACAAAGAAGGTTTCGCACGGCTCCCTCTGCAAAATCAGTCACGATCTTCGGAGTTGCTAATTCATTCCATTTACCATGCGCCAAATCATTTCGGCGTGTACGAAAATCGTTAACCCAACCGAAGCGAGCAGGATCGAGAAAGCCCAAGAGGCCCATCTTCCTGCAGGTTTCAAGCAATTGCTCATCATTCACTCGCTCCAAAGATTCGTAAGCCCCGTCAAAATGAAAACGAAAGAGGTCTTCACCAACATGCTGCACCACAGCGCGGATATAACAACTAACGGCGCACCAAATCCAAATAAGAGAAGCATTATAAGTCTGGCTTACATAGCAAAGCCATGCCTCCCGCAAATAAGGCACAAACTCTAGGTCCGCAATTTGGTTGATAGCAGAAATAAACCTCGCCTCATTTTCCATCGGCAATGCTTGCGTGACCGGTATCAGATCAATTGGAACGAGATCCGGCATTATCACTCCTCCGATCTGATTTTTTTGAAAGCCGTATCAGCATAATGCTGTGCGCCACGAAATGCTGCACATATTCTCGCGTTAATGTGAGATAAATGTGGTTGAGAGCCAATTTGGCCTCTTTCGATTTGCCAGCCTTCGGCTGAATGTTCAGTCCGGCTTCATTCGCGAATTTCAATCCCTCGACTTTCAAACCATCGATTGCCTGCGCAATGGCATTCCAATATTCTTTTATCTCAAAACGCCCCGCGCGTTCGGCCCGCTCGGCTTGATGTTTGATGAAGTTTTCAACTTCATCAAACGTCGGCGCAGATTGCACGATATTGTTCAGCCCTGATAATTGCGCATTGCCAATGCGCCGGTCGAGCAAATCGCGGAATTGATCCGCCAGTTGCGCAGCCGGTTTTTGCGCTTGATCACTCCAAGCTGCCAATCGCTGCCGTGGGATGAGGCGCTGGGTGAGCGTGCTTTGCTGCGGTAAAGAGCCAGCCATGTTACTCCTTTGGTTTCTTATACATGAACTCGGCGGTCAGGTGTTTGACAAGCTCACGGCACAATTCGAGATGGACGCGGCGAGGAAGATCGGCGTCGATCGCGCCGCGCATGTGATCGGGAATATTCTTGACAATGTCATCAGCTTTTTTGCGTAGATCTACCAACGCAAAAATCACTTGTTGCCCTAAATTCTCACTCGCCCATCCTCGTCCGCGACTATCGCGACCGGTTAACTTCTTCAACAAATCAGTGATGTCCGAAATTTTGTCAGTAGTGTAAGCCAGGTTTTCGAGATTTCGGAATTGTGAATTATCTAGCTTGGTATTGGCAAGCCGTTGGGCCAATTGCTGGAACTGATCTTGCTCCAATTGCTCATCGCTTGCCTGCGCAATGGCGTTGCGCAACGCCACGCGCAACAAGGTTTGCTCATGTCTTTTAGTGTCGGTGTTCATCAAAAATCTCCCTTCAATTCACGCAAGGTAAAATAGTAATGAAAAGGATCACAGGCAATCATGCGGCCAAAGCCTTCGGCGCGACGCTCACCCACACCTACAAGCTCAAGCTGTTCCAATTGCCGCAAAATCGAAGTCGGATCATCATTCGATGGTTGGCGAAAAAGCAGGACCGAGCCGCGGGCCAAAACCCACGTATCAGCCTTGGGCATTTCAAGAGCGGCATTCCAACCGGCCACGGCAACCGCGCTCAAGACACAGCGACAAGGCTCAAGTGAAGAAGGCAGGCCCAAATCCTCCGCGCGAATCTTTCCCAACACCGGCTCTCCGGTGTTTTCATCGCGAAGCGCGAGATGGCTTTGCAAAGTGAGTGAGAAATATTTTCCTTTCGGTTGCTGGTCAAACTTACGCCACAGCTTCTGAGTTGCTTCATTCAAAGCTTCCCATCTTTCGCGTAACGAGGTGACCTCTGCGCGCGGCGAGCCCCACCCTTCAATTTGCAATTGTCCCATGCCTCGACTGCGCCCATACCCTACAGCTAATCTTTGTTCGAGAGGCGCCAATTCTTGCAGAGAGAGACGAAGCTCGTCCGGCACTGCGATGGTCCCACGAAAAAAAACTTCTTGCTTTTTGTCAGCCCCGCTTTCTTCGATCACTTCATGAGAGAACAACATGGTTTGCGCCGCGGTTTTGGTCGCTCGCTCAATGGCGGTATTGGCAATCATTCGCTTTCTAACCTTGATCGGCTCATATCCTTCAACAGAAGTATAATAACCGGATTCACTGCGATCCCGTTTGCCCTTCTTCAGCCCCTCGTTCTCACACTCCGGACATCGATTCCATTCATCGAATTTCTCAAAAGCCGTGGATTCCAACTCTCGGATAAATTCGAGCTGCAGTAGGCTATCGGATAAGCTTTGAGCGTGATCTTCTCCGAAACGCTTGCAGGAGACTGCAGTAGCGGGCAGCAAACGCGTGAGATCATTTCTTTTGCCCGTAGTTGGTAAAAAATCTGAAAAGTACACGTTTTCCGAAAGAAACAACTTGCGAAAAAAAGATTCGTTTGCCCGTTCGGGGTTGCCAGCCAAATACAGATCAGCAAATGCGCCTCGCACCGCGCTGCCGGGAATATAATCCAATGTCGGCGCAAACTGCTCACTGGCTCGGCGTTGGTGCACGGCCAACGGTGAGATCACTTTGAGTGTCAACATTTCTACGCTCATGACTGCGCCTCCGGTTCTTCCCACAACAGTCGCAATTCTTCAACAAAAGCAAGCTGCTTCGCCACCGAAACCTCGCGATTGTTCATACGAATGTTTGCGGGCAACGAGAGTTCACACTCGCCTGCGCCTCGACTCTGCCCACCTCCCAAAGCGCCGATCAGCTTTAATCCCGCCAACAACAGGACAAGCTCGTAGTAAACGTCCGGCTCATCGACACTCGTCATCGTGGTGAGTTGCAGCCGTCCGGTCAACGCCGGCCTGGCTTCGAACGTCAGCCCTGGCGCGGCAAACTCACTTGTGTACAATTTAGCTTCAGCCGCCAATCCGCGCGCTCGGCTGAGCTGCACTTGCGTCCGCACAGTCGTTTGCCCAAAAACGACGGGACTATCTTCATCAATTTTATATCGCAAAGCTGATCGCCAATCTTCGGTTAGTGCAGCGGAATGCCAACGCAGTGTTGAGGGGCGGGCAGGCGCGCCAAAGATTCGGCAAACGAGGCACTTCTCAACGCGATGCTTCGCCATGAACTGCGGATGAGGCGCACGGCATTCACCAAGCTCATACAAGCGCGCCAGGGCTTCACAAGCATCACGTGCTTTGCCTTTTAGAGTGCTGCCAGGCATGTAAACCAGCCCGTCACGGCCGCGAACCACAGTTCGGTTCAGCAGGCCTCGCGCAAAGCCGGTGCCGATGTGCATTGGGCCAAGAACTTTTATAGTTAAATCAGAAAGCTCAATCGTTGCTAACGGCATGCGTGTTCTCCTTTCCTGCGGCTTGGGCAAACGGGTAAACCTCAATCAAGTCACCCAGTGCGCTTGTGTATCCTTGCTTACCGGCATTTTTGCCCCAGCGAATTATGCCAGAACGCCAAGGCGGGACGCCGTTGAGGCCGCTGAATTCTCGGTGAAAATCGATCATTAAGTTCCGATGCTCTTTTCTAGCACGCCCAGCGACTTTACACCAGCGGTAGAAAGCTTCATAATAGGAATGGAATAGCCCTTCATGAAGAAACTGCAATTGGCTGCGGGGGAAATTTTCTCGCTTAAATTTTTGTAGATGCCTTAGCAAGTTCTTTGCTTCGGGCAGCGTATAGGGGCGTTGTGTCAAGCGCGCGAGACGATCGATGTGCGGGTATGCAAAGGATTCCTGCGACAACACTTCTTCACGGTGCGTTTTGACGTCGCTGCTGCCGGACGCCGTTACGACCATGAAATCAATTGCACTGGTTTTATACTCTTTTTCTGCGCAACGCCGTTTTGCATTTTTAAGCAACTGTTTGGCCAGGCGCAAAAAGGCTGCAATAGGAAAATTGGCATGAGCAAGAACGACCGACACACCCATCGTATGCGGTGTATCATCAGGCCGGTTGACGGCTTTGGGAAGATTAGGAGAGCCGTTTTGAAATGCTTCAGCAATATCCAGGGCAACCGGCAAAGCGATATCACCTGTAGTGACGAGCATCAGATCATCACCGCCCACGAGCAATTTTTCGTAAGGTAAAATGCCATTGCGTGCAGAGTGTTTTTGCAGGCTGCCATCAACAGAGCTTTCGATCAACTCGTTCAACTTGAAGGAATACGTTCGATAATCTTCCATGCTCTGCAATTGTTCCAAGGAACTGCCCATGTTGTTGCCGTCGGCATAAATGAAACCGATGTAGCCGGGGGGACGCGACAACTCGCCCAAATCATTTAATTCTTCCGCCAATTGTGCCTCAGCGCTTTCTTCCGCTTGTTTACTTCTGTGCTTTCTTGCCGTCTCACGCTTGGTGTGACATGAGTCACAAACCGGACGCTGATCCACTGGCGAAACGCGCGTTGCGGGATAACGTTCGCATGCCGTACAGGTTTGCGTGTAGGGTTCGATTGTTGCCAAAGTCCGCCGGGCTTTGTGATCTTTTTTCTCCCGCAGCCGCAAAGCCGCCAGTTCCATGCGTTTGCCAAAGCCATTCGTTCTTGTGGCTGGCGCGAGCGGAACACTCACGCCCGTAATAGAAGCGGTAAAAGCCTCACGACGATAAAGCGCTTCAATCGCAAGAATCACGGCAGCCGCATGCTCTGGAGACGAAGTTAGTACCGCACCTGCTCCGCCCGCAAAGAAAACCTGCTCCGAGCACAACGTTTGAACTTCTTTCCAACTCAGTTCACGGTTGAGCTTGTCCAGCAAATAACTGGCGCCACGCACTTCCCTGAGCTTGTCGGTCGCGAATACATACTCTTGTATTCGATCCGTATCGAAGGAAACGAGATAACAGTTGCGATCATCTGGCATGATCAACTCTCTTTTTTCGTACCACATGCTGGATAGTAATAATATAGAAACTTAAAATAAGCCTTTCTTCTTTCAACTTCAACTACGACAACGTTGTCATCCTCGCAGTCTGGCAGACTGGGTTACACTCCCACCTCAGGCGTCATCATCTTCTTCCCCTTCCAGCCTAACCCCATAACACTTCCTTCCCCGCTTCCCAACAGAACTAATCAAATAAAACGGCACGACATACGCATTGGGCAAACTCAACCGGATCTGTTTGTTAATTCGAGCGATGGTCTGCAGCACCCAGCTCATCGGCAGCTCGCCGTGGTCGAGGACTTTCTCGCGAAAGTTCACGAGCATCTGGCCGCCGGGGTCGAGGCCGCGGAAGCGCTGCATGAGACCGTCGCGCATGGTGCAAGAAAAAAGTTTTGACTTTCATGTTATTTGCCCTATTATACACGACTACGAAATATAGCAAACCATTCCAAATCCCCAAAGAAAAACTTCTTGACTTTCATTTAGAAAAACCATATTATTTAAACGAGCGGTAAGACCGTTACAGATTTTCAGGGTGTTCCCTCCCGTAGGCTGGCTATAGCCCTGAAGAAACAAATCTGTAGGGCGCGCTCATTTTTATTTTAGGGATACTGCCCATCGTAACGGATCCTTGCACTAAACAATCGCAACCATTCCGTATCCCCTCTTTCATATCTTCGAAAGATTCCCCAGGAAAACATGTCTGCTGCCTGAAGCCTGGGTTCCCGATCTGAGGCGCGATGATAAATATCAAGCGGAATGTTGGGATCTAATTTGCCCTGCAGATGGTTGATATGGAAGTCCTTTCGCCTTTAAGCTCAGTATCGATGCTTTTCCGTTTTCTTTTGGGATCCAGTTTTCTGCTGATGGTCTTCTTGACCGCATTGGTCAAGGCCCGATTATTTTCCATGCCCTTGACAAGCAAAATGGTTACCGTAAAAAAATTGGACGGCCTTTTGTTAACAAAGTCAAACCCAGGATCGCCGCTTTCATCTAAATAGAGATACCACACAAGTTATTTCTCCAATTCCGGCGTTACAATCTTCCTCCCTTCCAGCTTAATCCCATAACACTTCCGCCCGCGAGTCCCAACCGCGCTGATGAGATAAAACGGCACGACATACGCATTGGGCAGACTCAACCGAATCTGCTTGTTAATCCGAGCGATGGCCTGCAGCACCCAGCTCATCGGCAGCTCGCCGTGGTCGAGAACTTTTTCGCGAAAGTTGACCAGCATCTGGCCGCCGGGATCGAGGCCGCGGAAGCGCTGCATGAGACCGTCGCGCATGGCGCGAGAGAAATAAGAGCCTTCCGGGTATTCAAAGTAAGCGGCATAATTATCCGCCGCGATATGCAAAGGGCGCTGGCAGCTGCGGTCGGCAAAATACCAATACAGGCAAAAGCGCTGCGGCTGCAGGATGATTTCGTTCTCGCCGATGATCAGCGCGTGGCGATCACGATCCAAAACCAGCGGCGGCACGGTCAGCGCCTGATTGATGTCGCTTTGCACCCATTCCAAAAGCTGGCGATAACCGACCGGCGATTTCAGCCGGTCAATCTGCACGCGCTCGCGCAGACGAATAAAGGGAATATCGACCAGGTCGATACGCGCGTCATGTGCATCAACGACATGACCATCAGTGAAAGTAATTGGTGTTTTATGCGGCGTCGGATAATAAAACTCCGGATGGTTTTCCAGCTCCGGCGGATCGACGAGCACGTGGTAGAGCGCGTCCTGTGGCCGGCCGAGCAATTGCAGGGCGAGCGCGAGATACGTGCTCATGGTTTTGCGGCCGCCCGCCAGCGAGCAGTGCAATGTCACATCGGGGTCAGAAGATTTTTCCCATAACACGCGCATGATCAACTCCAGAAAGGCCTCGCTGTGCTGGCGATTGCGAATGTCCGTCATCGGCATTAACCCATCATGGCCAACGATGACATGCTCAGATGTAAATCGCATTTTTCCACAGGCCGCGGGATAATCGCGCTGCAGAAAACCGAACCGGCCCTGACTGGGATCGAACAGTTTCGCCACCGCTTCCCGTGCGCCGTCCTGGGTGGAAATAGCCCACACTTCTGTGATCGGTATTTCGCGAACGACGCATAGACCGTATAAGGTTTCGGTTAGAATCTGCGGAGTGCGTCCCAGCACCGCCACCAAAATATGCCGCGAACCTGCCATTGCACGGACTGCCAGCCTGAAAAGCGTACAACCCCGATTTTACATTGTACTTGTTTTTTTCACTGCTCAGGTTTTTAAATTTCTCTGCGGGAAGGCAAAATCCACCTCGCCAATATTCCGTCGAAGGGGATGTATATGAAAGATGAAAAAATTTATACAAAAAGCAAGGAAAAATTTTATGGCAAAATTTTTATTTTTATTTCAGATTTGACTGCTGACGACATATCTTTTACTCGTTGTTTGCGTTTTGAATTTGCGCCCGGGCGATGTCCAGCAAAGTCTGGGGATGATCGGTGGAGATAAAATACCGCCAGCGCTGGCGCGTCTGGATTTGCACGCCCATGCCGCTGCGCGCGATAAAGCCGAAGGTGCCGCGCATGTCGTAGCGGAAGCCCCAGCCGATAAAGCGCGAGAACAGATAGGGCGCTTCCTGCACGCTTTCGATGTCCTGCCAGCGCAGACGCTTGCGCAGCAATGCGAATCCGAACGAAATATCCGCGTCGGTAAGCTCGATGAACAGCCGGCGAAACGTCCAGATCATCGCGCTCAACGTCGGCATGACGGCGGCGAGCAATAATTTCGGCCACAGCGGAATCTGCGGAAGCGACGCCAGCAGCAACAGGACGGCGAGATTGCCCGCCAGCGCAAACAACAGCAGAATAATCACCCACGACACCATCGGCTGCTTTTCACGATAAAGAATTTTTCGTTTTTCCATACGCCAGGACGAGCCGCAACCAAACGGGTTTAAAAAACAAATTTCCCCAACGGATAGATGAACCCAGCGGATTTAGTCCCGCCTTGCGGGATTGGGTTCATCTATCCGTTGGCGATAAAAAGTTGGAGGCTTTTGCAAATTGCATAATACCCTTATGAATACTGGCTGAAATCGAACTCAGCCAAAAAATCTTTGCTTTTTTTGCACAGATTTGACTTAACGGACTAATCCGTGCGTTGACGGAAGAACCCAAGTTTTTGGGGACGGGAAGCTTTGGGCAATGGCCAGGTGATCGCCGGCGTTGCCGAATCACCCTGCGGCTCAAATTGCGCGGCGACTTCGTGGACAAACTGCACGACCTCATCCTGCGGATTGAGCGTCATGGCCTGCTCGCTGCAAACCATTGCCGCGCCGGGGTTGTTGTGCATGAGATACGAAAAGGCAAGATTGGCCCAGAAACGTTCGTTGTGCGGTTCGAGCCGGAGGGATTTTTTCATCAATTCGAGGCCCCGGTCGTGGTGGCCGCGCTCATCCATCATTTTGCCCATGTAATGAATGGCGGCGGGATGATCGGGGTTGTCGCGATAGAGGCGGCGGACGATGTGCCACGCATCTTCCTGCTGCTCCTGCAGACACAGGCAATTGGCGAGCTGCACGTGATGCTCGACTTCTTCATCGTTCAGCTCCACGGCGCGACGCAGATAACGCTCGGCCTCCTGCAATTCCCAGATGCCGATTTGTAGTCGACCGACATATTCGCAAACGATCGCGCGCGCCGAATGGGATAGCGCTTCATCGCTAATGATGTGGTCAAAAATGGCGATGGCTTTATGGAGTTTTCCTTCTTCCCAGTATTCCGCGGCCATCGCAAAACGCTGATCATCGTTTCGCATTTTCCCTTCCCTTCCTTTTGTTTGATGACGCCATGCCAACTTCACCTGTTGACGTTTTCATCCAACCTTTATTGAAGATAAAAGAACGCGAATAATTTGCAAGTGAAACTTTGTGAAGATTTTGACTTGTGAAAATTTTGAAATATTAATGAAAAAAGGCATTCGGCGTTTGCCGTATGCCCTTTGTCTTCTGCCGTTTGAAGATCGTGTGAACGATGGATAAAGGTTCAGTCCAATGGTTTTGTGCTATCTCGTAATAAAGTCCAAAATCTTTGCGTGAGAATTTCGATAAACAGGTCGTGCAGAGAAAGCGCCTCCAGGCGTTGATTGAAGCTGTTCTTAACTGTGTCGTTATGCCAGAGCACTTGATAAAACAGTAACAAACTCGTTGCTCAGAGCTTCGTATAGCTGTGCTTCGGAAAATTCGGAGATTGTAAATGGGGAAGGCGACATAGACTTCAACGCCGCGAGGTTTATATGCTAAACTCTAATTGCAAGGTTTCCTGCGTGACCAGCTGCGCCTCATCCAATCTGGCAATCATCGCCTTGATTTCCGCTATACGCAAACGAAGTTCCGCCTCTGCCACAGCCGGATCCGGATCAAAATCACGAATTGGTATTTTTTTCATATCCTCAAAGAGATTGCCATTGGAATTCACTATGTTGGTTGTGGTTGTAAGAGTTGTCATACTGCACCTTTTTGGTATGATGTGAGTGTTGAGGTGCACGTCATAGCATTTATTCCCGTTAATTTAACTTGACAATGTTAAGTTAGAGTTTTAAAAAATGTTAATCCCGAATTCAGTGTGAATGAATATATAAGAGCGTGCTTCATGACCGCGAAAAACAAGGTAAAATTGCGAAATTGGCCTGTGCCCC
>Ga0247727_10004619_pt1 | contig 28971 bp, 23 predicted proteins | sample WisWelCaveWW1625_FD_202498 | JGI IMG/M metagenome (GOLD analysis project Ga0247727, IMG submission 202498) | Biofilm microbial communities from Wishing Well Cave, Virginia, United States - WW16-25 | ecosystem: Environmental > Aquatic > Deep subsurface > Groundwater > Cave microbial mat | place...
CGGTCACGAAGATGCGATACTTGTAATCGGCGTCCTCGAACATCTCGGTTTGTTGCGGGTTCGCCTTTTCCGCTTCAGTTTTCAGGATGCGCATGACGACGAAGCGATAGGCTTTATCCCACGTCGGTGGCTTGAACACAGAGCTATTGTACTCCACCCCAGGCCGTCCGCGCACGCTGTACCAGCGGTTAGAAACGAAAGGTGGATTCGTCACCTTGACGGAGATGATGAACCGATACTTCTCTTCTTCGCAGGCGATGACGGCGTCCTGGCTAAAAAATTCCGAATCGGCGCGAATGATGACTTTGACGACGCAACCTGGCAGCAAGGGTTTGAACGACTTGATCAAGGTGGTGACCTCGTCGCCGCTCATCGTCGAGCCCTGGCGCAATTTGCCGGAAAGATATTCTTTGGTTTCAGCAATAAACGCCAAGACCGGTCGCAGGCCCTTTTTACCACGATGCTTGGGATTGTATCCTTTGCGGGCACCTTCGATGTCGCCATAAACCGTTTCGACGGTGGTGTCGATATCGATGTGAATGATCGGGTAGGCATAGCCCACTCGCCACCAGACACGCTCCCGCACCAGGGCCATGAGTTTGACCAGGGAGTTGGCTTGATTGATGCCGCAGTATCTCAGCCACCGCCAAAAGGTGGTTACCGCCGGCAGTTGCGCCACCGACAAGACACCCAGCAGCAGCGGTTCGTGACTAATGTAGCTAAAATGAAAAATACGCTGAAAACCAATAACCAAAAGAAAGATTAAACCTTTAAACATAAAATAATGGCCGAGCATGGGTGTGCGCCCAGGCTTGATAAAGGTTTCATCAAAAAGTTTCTCGAATTGGAGCGCGGCCAACATTTTGACAAAGAGCAAGAATCCGCCGAATGGCGTCAAGAGTTCGCTGGTGAACTCATACGGTGTTGACGGCCCGATGACAATCGGGTTGGAACTGCGGTTGTCGTTCCGTTTTGATGACCGCTTGGTTTTAGGTTTGGGCACCATGTGGGTATCCTCCGACAATTGGGTAAGAAAAAAGACCACCGTGATTTTACCCAATCAATAAGCGGATTCCCACATGCTTTCGCAACAACTTTTTTCAAAAACTGTTTTTCGGTGCAAAATTCAGGTTATACGTTGGCATATGATCCCCCTTCAGACCCGGCAAAGGTATTTGCCCCCTCGGTGACTGTCGAAGAGTTGCAGAATTATATGGGGCCGGATAATCCGCCGATGTACATCTCCTCAGTAACTTATGGCAGGATCCTCATTTTCAAAATGACCTCGAGGAGAAGTTACGAAGATATAAAAGCGGCGATGAAATGGAAGGTGCTTGGCATCGGTAGCGAAGATTCATTGAGGCATAAAAGAATCTTGACCGAGAGCGAATTGCAAGTGTTGGTACTCGGTGGCAACGCGAGCCAAGGGGTCTTGCCGATTCTCGGCAACGATGTCAAAAGCTATATCCAACAAGGCGCCAACTGGTCAGCAGATTCTCCTGGCGTTCCTATTGCGTATACGACCAAGTATTTGAAAAATCATCAAGTCGCCAAGCTGGGCTATACCACCGAATTTGAAGTGTGGGAATGCCAGCTCGGCACACAGCTTATCAAGGTGACCTTTCACAATATTGAGGTCATTAGCGATTGTGACGGTGGCTTCAATGGCAAGGGTGAGTTTTATTATGAATTCAAGGTCGATAATCAAGTCGTCGCTGCAGTCAGCAAGGAAAATCACGTTTCGCGCAATGGTGGAGAATGGATCGAGATAACTCAGTCGACTTTTTTGAGAAGATTTACACGCCGCGGCGAGGGATTCACAGTGTCGGGATGGGTGAGAGAAGGTGACGGTGATACTATAGCCGACGACGAGTATGTGGGAGATTTTGCGCATCGCTTCTTATTTGAAGATAATCGATGGAATCCCGGTCGTCATGATACCGGCGATAAGTTACAAAAGAATGGTGGTTGTCACGTCAGGCTCTATTACGAAGTTGAACTGTTGAAAGGTCAGGAAACCTCCGATTAGTCGGCGATTTTGTAAAGTCGGACTCGTGCCATAACTGCTTATGCTTAGGATCACATTTGCGATAAGTTCAAATGGCTAACACAAGATCAGGCTCATTCACTGGGGGAATGAATGGGCCTAGCTTTTTCTACTGATAACTCTCCGCCTGCAAATGAAACAACTCCGCATAACGCCCATTTAGCGCCAACAGTTCTTCGTGTGTACCAATCTCGAGCATTTCGCCGTTGTCCAACACCAAAATGCGATCGGCCATGCGCACGGTGGAAAAACGGTGCGAGATGAGCACGGCCGTTTTGCCTTTGGTGAGATCGGCGAAGCGCTGGAACACTTCGTGCTCGGCGCGGGCGTCGAGAGAAGAAGTCGGTTCATCCAAAATCAGCAACTGCGCATCGCGCATGTAGGCGCGGCCGAGTGCGATCTTTTGCCACTCGCCGCCGGAGAGCTCGACGCCGTTCTCAAAGCGCCGGCCGAGCATCTGATCATATTTATTCGCCAGCTTTTCAATCACCGTGTTGGCGAGACTGCGTTGCGCGGCAGTCTCAATGCGAAGCTTGTCATCGCGCGCTTCGATGCGACCGACGGCGAGATTCTCCGTCGCGGTCAAATCGTAACGCACGAAATCCTGAAAAATGACGCCGATCTCGCGGTGCAAATCGTCGGGATCGTACTCGCGCAGATCATAGCCATCCAAAAAAATGCGCCCTTCGTTTGGATCATAAAGACGCGCCAACAATTTGACCAGCGTGGTTTTACCCGCGCCGTTTTCACCAACCAATGCCAGCTTCTCCCCTACTTTTAACGTGAACGACAGATGCCGATTCGCCCAACGCTCGGAACCAGGATATTTGAAGCCAACGTCCTCAAAAACAAATCCGTGTTGAATCGGTCGCGGAAACGGGCGCGGTTGCCGCGGCGACTGGATCTTAGGCTGCATATCAAAAAACTCAAACAGGTCGCGCAGATACAACGCATCCTCCGCGACGCTGGTGAAACGGAACAACATGCTTTGCAGGAGACTGCGCAACCGGCTGAACGAACCGGCGAGAAATGTCAAGTCGCCGAGGGATAATTGCCCGCTCACCGTGCGCACGATGATGACCACATACGCGCCGTAATAACCAACACTGGCAATGGCCGCCAGTACGCCTCCCCAACTCGCTCGGCGGATCGACAAATCGCGATTGGCCAAATAATAGCGCGTGGATAAATCGCGATAGCGCTCGGTCAAAAAACCCGCGAGGCCGAAAATCTTCACCTCTTTGGCGGTGCGATCGCTGGCGCCGGTGAAGCGCAAATAATCCAGCTCGCGGCGTTCGGGCGTCCAACCATAAATGAGCGAGTAGCTGCGGGCATTGAAATGCGCCTCGCCGATCACCGCGGGAATGAGCGTCACCGCCAGCAGCAAAATCAGCCACGGGTTGAAAACGACCAGTCCGGCCGCCAACAATCCTATCGTAATGCTATCCTGCAACTGCTCCAACACCTGCGACATCAACCCAATTCGTCCGGCGGTTTGTCGCCGCGCGCGCTCCAATTTGTCGTAAAATTCTGCGTCCTCGAAGCGATCCAGATCCAACCGCGCCGCGTGCTCCATCAAACGCACCGAGGTTTGATTCGCGAACAAATCGCCGAGCAAGCTCTCCAACAGCGCTAACGCCCGACCGGATAGATCTGAGAGCAAAACGATGCCGAACTCGATGGCAACGAGTTTCCAAAGATGCTGCAAATCATGGCTGCCGCCAAGCTGCGCCAAGCGCACGACTTCGTCGATGATCAACTTGCCAACATATAACATTGCCGGTGAAATGGCGGCGCGGACAAACCGCAAGATCAGGTTCGCCACCAACATCTTCGGACTCGTCGCCCACAGCAGCCGAAAAAACTGCGGCAGGTTGCGCAACGCTTTGAAGCGATCTTTGAGAGTTAATGGAGGCTCGCCCGGCGGGCGATAACGGCCGTTTTTTTGGCTGAGAGTACGAAAAAATGACCAAAGGGACATTTTGTATTTTCAAAAAATAGCCGATGGTGTTAAAAGCCCAGACAAGCTGTCTGGGTTACTTTGTAATGCGCACCTGCCAACTCGGCCCCGAATTGACTTTATGAACTTTCGCAAAACTATCCTGATTGATCGCAAATGAGACGTTGAGCAAGCTGTTGATGTACAGCAGCGGCTGGCCAACCGGCACATCGCCAAAGGTGCGGACGTAAGGCATCTTGCCGGAATAAATCACACGTCCCTCGTTTTTGATTTGCACCGAAACTATCGCGCCGTATTCCACGCCCAGCTTTTTGAAGATCGGCTCGTCGATGTTAGTCCAGATATTGCCATATTGCACGTCGAGAATAGGAATATTTCCCCACACGACGCCATTCTCAAAGCGAGATTTTTCATAAGGAATGGCCACGACCTTCGGCTCGCGTCGCGGCCCCACTTGCTCGAAAGTGATGGCGCCGGAAGCGAGCCGCGCGCCGGTGTAGGCATAAACGTCGCGGCCATGAAACGTGTACGAATTTTGCGAGCCGGGAAGCCGATTCACCTTCTCATCGATTTGCCGCACTTCTTCAATTCCCATGTCCTCCTCGACAAAAGTCAACGTGCCATTATCCGGCGTGACGAAATAATGGCCGGATTTAGTTTTGAGCACGACAGATGTGCGTTCGGTGCCGACGCCGGGATCGACCACGGAAACGAATACTGTTCCGGATGGCCAGTACGGCGCAGTTTGCTTCAATTGATACGCCGCTTCCCAAATGTTGTAAGCGGGAATTTCGTGCGTCACGTCAAACATTTTGAGATTGGGATCGACGCCAAATGCGACGCCTTTCATGCACGAGACCGCGCCGTCTTTCAGGCCGAAATCAGATTGAAAGACCAACGCGGCTTGCGGCCAGCATGGGGATATAATTGCGAGCAAAAACGTAATGAATGCAATGAATGATTTTTTCATCATCGGTTCCTCATAATTCCACTGATAAAACACCCAACACCGAGAGCTGCGCGAAACGGGAGTTGCTTTTTAACCGCTAATGAGCGCGAATGTCCGCGAATGAAAAAGATTAGCGCTCATTGGCGTTAATTAGCGGTTTGAACTGTTTGATTTAAAAACAGAGAGGTCACTTGGTCGTATCAGCCTGCTGCGATTGCACCGAGTCCAAAAATTCACGCATAACATTGATCAACCGCAGGCGCTGCTCTTGCTGGTGCTCCAGAGAAATTTCGTAGTACCAGTTGTCATCCAGCTTGGTGGCGATATTCGCCACACTGGCAGGAGCCTTGCCGGCCTCCGGAATATAAACCATCATGAATTCTTTTTGGACAAAATAAGTTACGTCGCTTGCGCAAATGACTTCTTGCAAACCGAGCCGGTGAAAGGCGCGGATCACCTTCCACAGTTGTAAAATAAGCTCGCGGCGCGCGCCAGTTGTATCCGCTTCGACAACCGGTGCGTACTCCGGAATGGAACGTTTGCCGGTTGCCAAATCGGGAAACGGGGTGATTGCTATTTTGAATTTGGCAATCTCGATGGCGTCCCAATTGTCGCCTCCATAAAAAGCCCAAATTTTGGCCGAGTCTTCCGGGGCGCGTTGGCACGTTTGCACATAAAGCCCTTCATGGCGTTGCTTGATCTCATAATGAAAGAGCCAATCGACTTCCCGGCTCCTGGCATAGTTGGCATAAAACTCTTTCGCTTTTTGGTGATAATCTTTTTCCTCGGCGCAACCGAAAACAGTCATGAGCGAGATCATCAAGCCGAATAAAGCGATTTTCTTGCTGAACGATTTTGACACAAATCACCTTACACAGATTGCGTTGATGCCGCAGATTTAGTTTTAATTCGTGCAGTCTGCGCCATCCGTTATTTATTTCGTCATCTCCACAAGCCGGTTATACTTTTTCAAAACTTGCTGTAGCAGCTTGTGCGGAATGGCGATCACTTTGTGGTTATCGATGCCGGCCATCGTTTCCGCCGCAATCATGGCGTTGATGATCGCTTCCTCGGTGGCTTGTATCGTCGCAGTAAAAAGCGGGTTCATTAAATCGTTCGGCAGCATGTCCAGCTTCGCAACGCCCGATGATTTTGCAGCCTCCGGATTCGCCGTGGAAAACGCGATGAAAATATCGCCGGAGCCGTTGCCGGAAGTGCTGCCATTTCTCGCGAGTCCCATCGACACGCGGCGCGCGAGGCGTTTCATTTGATGCGGCAACAGCGGTGCATCGGTCGCCACCACGACGATAATCGAGCCGACGTCATCACGTTGCAAAGCCTCGTCCGTCATCTCCAAACCAACCGGCACGCCGGCAATGCGCAGTTGCTGCCGGCCGCCGTGATTGCACTGCGCCAGCACACCAACGACATAGCCGCCGGATTTCTCATCCAACTTTCGCGATGACGTACCGATGCCGCCTTTGAAACCGTGGCAAATCATGCCGGTGCCGCCGCCAACATTGCCTTCGGCCACCGGTCCCGATTTCACGTTATCGAGCGCGGCAAAAACATGCTCCGGCTTGACGTGAAAACCGTTGATGTCATTCAACCAGCCGTCATAAGTTTCCGCCACCACCGGCAGCGCCCACGGTTGAAACATTTGGTTATGTTTGACGCGCCACGCGATCACCGCATCGCGCACGACGCCGACGCTGTGCGTGTTGGTGATCATGACCGGCCCTTCGAGAAAACCGGATTCCTCGATCCACGTGGTACCGGTCATTTCGCCGTTGCCATTGAGCGAGAACCAACCGGCAAAAACCTGATCTTTGGAGTTCTTGCCGCGCGGCAGGACGGCGGTGACGCCGGTGCGCACCGGCTTTTGTGGATTTGCATCGGAGACTAATGTCGTGTGGCCAACTTCGATGCCTTGCACGTCGGTGATCGCATTGAGCGGGCCGGGCGTTCCTTCAAAAGGAATGCCGAGATCGCGGGCGCGCGGTTTGGTTTGTGGCGCGGCGATTTGCGACAGCATTAATGGAATTATGCCAGTTGCCAAAATGAAAGAATATGCTCTCATGTTTCCCTTTCCTCATGATTTTGTTCGTTGTATTAAGATAACAAACGAAGTCGATAAGTCAACTAAAAGTTTAATTCGCTTGCCTATTTCAATTTTTTTTAATATGCTAATATTGATTTTCCAATGATCCTCAACCCACACTGCTCCGGCGATAAAACATGTAGAAGACTTTTATGACGAATTGCGTGAGGGAGGTGTCATGCATCCACAAGCATTGGCCTATTTGCAACGAATGCTCGGACCGGAAGCCTCGTTTCGGGACGGGCAATGGGAAGCGATTGAGGCAGTCGTCAACAAAACCCAGCGCTTGCTGGTCGTGCAGCGCACCGGATGGGGCAAGAGCCTCGTCTATTTCCTCGCCACGCGCTTGCTGCGCAATCAGGGCAAAGGGCCGAGCTTGCTGATCAACCCTTTACTCGCGCTGATGCGCAATCAAATTCTCATGGCCGAAAAGATCGGCGTTCGCGCCGCCACGATCAACAGCGCCAACGTAAGCGAGTGGCAGGACGTGGAAGCCTGCCTCGCGCGGGACGAAGTGGACATTCTCTTGATCTCGCCGGAACGCTTGAATAGCGAGCGTTTTCTCGAAAAAGTTTTGCCGGCGATGCAGCATCGTATCGGCCTTTTCGTGGTCGACGAAGTGCATTGCATTTCGGATTGGGGCCATGATTTTCGGCCCGATTACCAACGCATTGTCCGCATCGTCAAGCTCTTGCCAAAGAGCGTGCCGGTCGTGGGTGTGACCGCAACCGCAAATGATCGTGTCGTGCAAGATGTGATCGCTCAGCTCGGCAGCGATTTGCACATCATCCGCGGCCCGCTGATGCGTGAGGGCTTGCGCTTGCGCAACATCATCCTTGCCGATCAGGCCGAACGTTTGGCGTGGTTGGCGGAGAATCTGCCCAAGTTTCCGGGCAGCGGCATCATTTATTCTTTGACCGTTGCGGACAGCAATCGCGTGGCGCGTTGGCTGCAACAGCAAGGCCTCGACGTGCGACCGTACAACGCTGACATGACGAATGATGATCGCATTGCTTGCGAAGCAGCGCTGCTCAACAACACGGTTAAAGCCCTCTCTGCCACCGTTGCGCTCGGCATGGGCTTCGACAAGCCCGATCTTTCTTTTGTCATCCACTTTCAGCGGCCCGGCAATGTGGTGGCATATTACCAGCAAGTGGGCCGCGCTGGTCGCGCGTTGAAAGCCTCAGTTGGAATTTTGTTGGCGGGACGCGAAGATGACGAGATTCAGGAATATTTTATTAAAAGCGCTTTCCCGCCTCCGGAAGTCATGGAAGCAGTGTTGAAAGCGCTGGCGAATTCCAATGGACTTGCCATGGCCGATTTGCAAAAGCGTATCAACTGCTCGTATGCGACGCTCGAAAAAGCACTGAAGCTGCTGCTGATCGAAGGCGCCGTCACCAAGGAGAAAACCATTTACCATCGCACGCTCAATCCCTGGCAAGCCAACTACGCTCGCTACGAGGCGATAACGCAAGTGCGCCGGCAAGAGTTGGAAAAAATGCGGGAATACGTTCGCAGCAAGGAATGTTTGATGGCGTTTTTGGCGCGCGAGCTCTCCGATCCCTTCGCCCGACCTTGTGGATGTTGCAGTAATTGCAGCACACCCTCCCTGCCGGGCAAAGTCATCAATCCACAGATCACGCTGGAAGCGATCAAATTTTTGCAACGAGACCATCAAATCATTCTGCCGCGCAAGCAATGGCCTGGTACAATTCAGCTTGGTGAAAAACGTACTATTCCCGAAGAATGGCAAAACCGTGAAGGCCGCGCGCTATGCATTTATGGAGATGCCGGATGGGGCCGGTTGGTCGCGCAAGGCAAGTATCGCGATCATCATTTTAGTGACGAGCTCGTGGCTGCGACGGCGCAATTGATCGTGCACGACTGGCGTCCCGATCCGTTTCCGCGCTTTGTCACCGCGGTGCCTTCTTTGCGTGTTGCAAATTTGCTGAAAGATTTCACATTGCGGCTGGCGAAATTGTTGGAAATTCCATTTGTTCCGATTATCGCGAAGACCAAAGAAACGCGGCCACAGAAGGAAATGGCCAACAGCGCGCAGCAAGTGACAAACATCATTTCGGCCTTCGAGATGAGCGGACAGGTTCCAGCCGGGCCGTGTTTGTTGGTCGATGATATTTTTGACTCACGCTGGACTTTGACCGTTACCGGATTTCTGATCGCGCAACATGGCGGCGGGCCGGTCTATCCTTTCACGCTTGCCAAGGCCGCTGATCGCAGGACGTTGGAGTGATACAAAAATTGCGATTGACCGGTCGCTGGGATTGCGTACATTCAAAAGCAATTTAGTTTCAGCGACCGGTCAATGAATTTCTTAAAAGTTTGGAAGGAACGCCATGCAATTAACCGATGATGCACATGCGCTCGTCATGGCCTGCTCTTATGTCGGGCTTGACCAAAGAACGGAACTCACGTCTCTTTCGCTGAAGGAATGGAATACGCTGGCGCCAAAAATTTTTCAATCTTCGCTCAAAACACCGGGCGGAATGTTGGGCCTCTCGGCTGAAGCATTGCAAAGCGAACTCGCGCTTTCACTCGCGGAAGCGCAGCGCCTGGCGTCTTTGTTGGATCGCGGCGGCGCGGTGGGATTCGAGCTGGAAAGCATGATGAATGCCGGCATTCGCCTCGTGACGCGTGTCGACCGGCATTATCCGCAACGTTTGAAAGAAAAGCTGAAAACGTCGACGCCGGTGGTTTTGTTTTATGCCGGAGAACTGACGTTGGCGCAAAACGAAGCTGTTGCCATCATCGGCTCGCGCGCGGTCGACGAGGCCGGCGCCGATTTCACCGCCAAGCTCGCCGGGCTGTGCGTTCGCAATCGGATGGCTGTTGTCTCCGGCGGCGCTAAAGGCGTCGATATCGTCTCCATGAAAACGGCATTGGAAAATGGTGGAAATTGTATTGGGGTGATGAGCGATTCCTTGGCGAAGAAAATTCGCGAACGGGAAGCGCGGCAATATATTTTTGAGGAACGCCTGCTCCTGCTCACGCCCTTTCATCCCAACACGCCGTTTCAAATTGCCAACGCCATGTCACGCAATAAGGTGATCTATGCGCTTGCCGATTATGCCGTCGTGGTCGCGAGCGATTTTGAGGCCGGTGGAACCTGGGCGGGCGCAACAGAAAATCTGCGCAAGGGTTATGTGCCGCTCTTTGTGCGCAGCGACAATGACGCGCCGAAAGGAAACCTGGCGCTGTTGGATAAAAACGTGGCGGCGCTTACGACTGCGGAGATCGAGCAAGCCGAAGTTGATTTGAGAGAATTGCTCGCGCGAAAAATGCCCCTGCCGCCAAAAGCTGAAAGCACGTCTTCCCCGCAAATGGGGTTATTCTGAATTTCATGTTATTTGACGGACACCCGTTGATCGCGCAGCGCGATTTGTCCTTGCCGAGAAAAATTGATCGACTGCCCAAGAATCCGCGCGGCTTCTTGCGGCGCATGAAAGCCGGTTGAATTTTCGGCTTCGACGAAATCCAACAGGAACTGCGCGCGGCGCTGAAAATTTCTTGATGCAGCCAACGCAGCATCGGTCTTATTGGCGGCGCGCGCCGATTTGAGATCATTGATCAAATCCACCAACGCCTCCATCGCGAGATTGCGCAATTCAAAGGTTCGTGCTTGAATCGTCTCCACGCGCGCTTTGAGTTCATCTTCCGGCCACTGATGGCAGGTCTGGCAGGCGCGATTGATATTGAGCAGCGGGCTGCGCACGTGATGGTCGCTGATCTTCAGCGCGCCCTCGCGTTTGTATGGCATGTGACAATCGGCGCACGCCACGCCCGAGCGCGAGTGAATACCCTGATTCCACATTTCGAATTCCGGATGCTGCGCCTTGAGCACCTCCGCCCCGCTCTCCGCATGCGTCCAATCTTTGAATTTCTGCTCGTCATAATATACGAGAATGCTATCCACTTTCAAGCCATTCGCCCACGGATATACCAGTCGTTTCTCCGGTCCTTTGAAATAATATTCGACGTGGCATTGGCCGCACACATACGCCCGCATCTCCTGCCGCGTCGCCATTTTGTTCACGTCGTAATCCTTCACACCCTGCGAAGCTTTGAGGCTGCGAATGCCTTCGATAAATCCAGGCCGCGTTACGCGGAGCTGCATGGTTTGCGAATCGTGACAATCGATGCACGCCACCGGATGCGTCACCAGCTTGCGTGCTTCGCTGTACGGCATTTGATTCATCATCTCGAAACCTTTGATGAGATCGCCGTTGCCGAGCTTCATGTACGGCACATAGACCGAAGCGTGGCAGTGCATGCACGTGCCGGGTTGTTTCACAACTTGCTGGCGCTCGGTATACGTTTGATCTTCGAGCATGAAAGCGTGGCCGCGCTCTTCGCGAAAATCGACCGCAAAAGCATATCCCGCCCACATGATTTTCAAACGCGGGTCTTCCTCCAAACGCGACTGCGCGACGATGGAACGAGGATCGACTTGCGTTGGCGTTCGCGGCACCGCCTCGCTCCCGCCAAATCGTGTCCGCACCTGATCGACGGTGCGAGTGTAGCCGTCGTATTGTAACGGAAAATTTTTGCCCCACGCCGCCGGATCTTCAGTCGTGTCCGAGAGCGCGACAACGCGGTAAAATGGATTTCTCGCTTCCAGCTTGCGCTCAAAAATATTTACAAGCAACGCCGCGCCGCCAATGCCGTGACGAGTGCGGTAACCGCGATGATGGTGAGCGTTCGGCGGCGAGGTGTGCCGGTCGAAGATGTTTCAGCCATATTGCTTGCCTCACAGAAAGAATAGTTCGTAGTTACGCCTTCAGGCGTCAACCATTGTCAAACTTCATGCCCCTGAAGGGCCTACTACAAACCTTCATTCAAAATGCCCAACTTCGCTATGGCAACGAATGCACGGCAACGTTTCGCCCGCCGGGGCCGTTCCGTCCATTGCCTCCACGATGGCTTGATGGCATTTCCGGCACGCTCTCTCGGCAATCTCGCGATTGTGCGGCTTGATCCGCAACGGATCTGGAAATTTGCCGGAAGTAAAAGCAAACGAATGCCAGAATCCATTCGAAGCATTGGTTGCGTACTTTGCCACAAAGCCGGGCGGCGTGTGGCAATCGTTGCAAACCGCGACGGCGCGATGGCTCGACTTGATCCAGCCGCTGTAATGCTCGCTCATCACGTGACAATTCGCGCACGCCGTCGGATCGTTGGTCAGATACGAGCCACCTTTAGCGTAAATAAACGTGTAAGCGCCGACGCCCGCGGCGAGGCCAACCGCAATGCCGAGAATCATTCCGCCAATCACGAATTTTTTGTCGAGCCGTTTTTTCAAGCCAAAATAAAACTTTTGATTTGCTCAGCTACAACTCGGGCGAGCCTGAACCAACCAGGATAACACACGGATCAAAAACACACACGGAAAAGCCTGGTGAAGATGAAGCGACCAACGGATATCATTTTAACCCATCCGTTGGCCGCCTTTATCCGTTGGCCATTTTTTCAACTTTTCATCATCCGGACGGAGTTCATCTTTTTTCAGCCGGCTTGCCCTCTGCATTCAACACCACAACCTCACCGAGATTCAACTCGCGGATGCCGGCTTCGATCTTCGTCAAATCGCCAACCAGCAACAGCGTGGATTGATTCGGCACGGCGTATTTTTGCGCCGAAGCATTGACCGCCGCTAGCGTCGCTTTCTCAGTTTCGTCATTTTCTTTTTGCAATTCCGATGTCGGCAAACCTGCCGCCCAAAGTTCCGCGATTTGTCCGGCGATGCGTCCCAACGATTCGAACTGCTGCGCGTAGCCGCGCACGCGATTCGCTTTGGCATCGGCCAGTTCTTTTTCCGAAATCGGCTTTTGTCCGGCGATCGATTTCAGTTCCGTGACGAACTCGGTGATCGACTCTTTGGTCTTGTTGGTCTGAACGCCGCCCGATGCCCACCAACTTCCTGCGTTTGAAAAAAGCGACATGCTCGAGAACACGCCGTAAGAATAGCCCTTGTCTTCGCGCAGATTCAAATTCAAGCGTGTGCCGAAACCACCGCCCCAAACGGCATCTGCCAAACGCAACGAATAATATTCCGGCGTCTTGCGTTTCGGCGCGGAAACGATTTGCGTCACCACCGTCTGCGCGGCGTCCTGGCGATCGACGAGATAAACTTTGCCGGGGCCGACCGGCTTGGGTGCCGAAACCGAAATTTGCGGCGCGGCGCCGCCGGCCCAACTGCCGAGCGCGCGTTGCGCGAGATCGGTCGCTTGCGTCAGCGTCAAGTCACCGACAAAAATGAGCGCCGAGCTTCCTGGCTTCCAATACGTTTCATGAAATTTCGCCACGTCGGCGCGCGTGATCTGTTGCACGGTGCCGGGCAAGGCGGCGCGGCCATAAGGATGATCGTACCCAAACGCGAGCATGGCGCGAATGCGATTCGCCAGCGCATTCGCATTCTTCTCCTGCTGCGAAAGATTGTCGAGCGTGCGCTTCTTTTCGCGATCCACTTCCGATTCCGGAAACACCGGATTGCGCACGACGTCGGAGACGATGGTCAGCGCCGGATCGAGATTTCTTTTGAGCACCTCAAATGAGAGCACCGAATATTCACGGCTGGCGAAACCGAACAAACCCGTACCGAGATCGCCGAGCGCGTCTTCAATCTCCAACGCCTTTTGGGTTTTCGTGCCCATGTCGATCGTGGCGATCACCATATTTGCCACGCCTTCTTTGCCAACCGGATCAGCGGCGCTTCCCGCTTTGGTGGTGAGCGTCACTGCAACCTTCGGCAGCTCCGGCCGCTCGACCACAAAAATTTCCACGCCGTTGCTAATTTTGGCGGATTTGACTTCCGGCGTGCGGAAAGGTTTGTCCGTTCCCAGCGCGGGTTGCTTCGTGCGGTCAAGCTCCGCTGTCGATGGCCGGCCCGAAGTTTCCGGATAAAACCGCACGAGCAAACGATTGCGTGTGTTCAGCCATGTGGCCACCGCGTCACGCACCTCGTTCGCAGTGACGCGGCGATAACGCGCCACGTCTTCATCGAACTTGCCGGGGTCGCCGAGATAAGTGTTGTATTGATTCAGCAGATCAGACTTGCCGCCAAAGCCGCCAATGCGCTCGAGGCCGGAGACGAATTGATATTCCCACTTCGTCTGCGCGCGGCTCAGCTCGGCCGGTGTCGGGCCTTCCTTCGCGAGACGCGCAATTTCCTCAGTAACGATGCCCTCGATCTGCTCCAACGTGACATTCGGTCGCGCGGTGGCGACAACGCTAAACCCGCCGGCGATTTCATTCGACTGGTTGAATGAGAAAACATTGGTGCAAAGCTGTTTGTCGTAAACGAGAACTTTTTGCAGCCGCGAGGACAAACCGTCGGTCAGGATTGTGGAAGCGAGATTGAGCGGGGCTTCATCTTTAGAAAAATATTCCGGCGCCGGCCACGTCATGTAAGTCCGCGCTTGCGGCACACGATCCAAAGCTTCGACCACCTTTTCGCGATCGAGATGAGGAATCCATTGCGCCGGACGATCCAGCGCCGGGCCGGGCGGAATGCCGCCAAAATATTTTTCCACCAGGCGTTTGGTTTCCGCGGGATCGAAATCGCCGGCGATGACGAGCGAGAGATTGTTGGGCGTGTAATAAGTGCGGAAAAACTCCGTCACGTCTTCGAGCGAGGCCGCGGTCAGATCTTCGTGGCTGCCGATCACCGTCCACGAATACGGATGTCCGGCCGGAAAAAGATTCTCTGTGATCAACTTGAAGGCACGGCCATACGGCTGATTCTCCAGCCCCTGCCGGCGCTCGTTCTTGACGACATCGCGCTGATTGTCCAGCTTCTCTTTGGTCAGTGCCTCGGGAAGCGTGGCGAGGCGATCCGACTCCACCCAGAGCAGCAATTCCAAATTTCCTGAAGGCATGGTGGCAAAATAATTGGTGCGGTCGTTGTTCGTCGTGCCGTTGACGCCCCCTTCGCGCAAGTTCGCGCCGGCTTTTTCGACGTAAACAAAATATTCTTCCGTAGCGTTCTTCGAGCCTTGAAACATCATGTGCTCGAACAGGTGCGCAAAGCCGGTGCGTCCAGGCCGCTCGTTCTTCGAGCCGACGTGGAACCATTGATTGACGTGCACGACCGGCAGTTTGCGATCGACGTGCAGAATCACCTGCAGCCCGTTGGAAAGCGTGTACTTTTCAAACACGACTTTCGGCATCGTGCCGTTTTGGCCGGACGTCTGGGCGCCGGCTGCGATGAAAGACAACAGCGCGATCAAAGCCACAAAGCTTGGGATCCTTTTTGAGGCTTGCATAGACTCTCCTTTCACTGGTTTGGTGTTAATGAGACCATTTTGTTAGGCAACTTCAATGATACGCGACCTCGCGTCGGGTTGTTGCATAGTGCCGATTTACACGCCAACCTTTCAAAGGCAAAACCATTTTGGGCAAAACAATTGCATCAAGTGAAACTTTTAATAGTTTTGCCTTTTGGGGGGAACGCTTGACCAGTTTCAACAGCTTTTATATTTTTTTTTGTTGCGATTCCCTTTTCGTTGCAGAATTATTACGGTGCAAAAAATTTGAGCAACAATTCATTCACCCGTTCCGGTTCCTCGTGCTGCACCCAGTGACTTGCCTCTTCGATAAAAACCAATTTTCCCTCGTCGCACAAATCGATGCTTGGTTGCGCTAATTCACGGCCAAGGAAGCGATCCTTCGTGCCCCAAATTAGCAGTGTCGGCACGGTCACGCGTAGGTTGGGCACACGTTTCGGCCGGCGGCGCAGCGCGGCGCGATACCAGTTGAGCATTCCATTTGTCGCGCCGGGCTGCGACCACGCCTCGCGATAAAGCGCCATATCCGCCTCGGAAAATGTTCCGGCTCGGCTCGTGCGTTGCAACGCTCGCTCACCCATTTTCCAATTATCGCGCCGCATTCGCCGCTCCGGTAGAAACGGAATTTGAAAAAGAAAAATGTACCGGCTCTTGCGGCGTTGCGCGCGGTTGTGCAAGAGATTCCATCGCATCACTTTCGGATGCGGCCCGTTGAGAATCGCCAATTTCTCCAAACGTTGCGGATGTTTGATTGCCGTCCACCACGCCGCGACGCTGCCCCAATCGTGCCCCACCAAATAAGCTTTGTCGCAGCCCATCGCCTCAATCAATCCGGCCACGTCGCCGGCAAGCGCGTCGAGATTGTAAGCGGATATTCCCTTCGGCTTGTCGCTCAAATTATAGCCGCGTTGATCCGGCGCCAGCACGCGATAACCGGCATTCGCCAGCGCCTCGATTTGATAACGCCAACCGTACCAAAATTCCGGAAAGCCGTGCAGCAGAATCACCAACGGGCCATCCGCCGGGCCGGCTTCGACGGCGTGCAAGTTGATGCCGTTGGTTTGGAGCTTGCGCCCGTCGGGGTGTTGGAGCAGAGAATCCATTGATTTAATTTTGACAAATTAGCTTGCGCAGTCAGGTGAAAATTTAACATAAAACTTTCCACTTGCTTTTTTAAAAAATATTTTTAAATTTAGTATGTAAAGAGAGTGAGTAAAGCCTGCATGGTTCCTGAGGTGTTCCCTTCCATAGGTAGGTAACAAAGCCTCGGGGAAGCGCTGTGCAGGGTTCGCTCTCTTTTTTATTTTATGCCGGATACAACTGCTCATAAGCAATTTTCTCCCGAAACACCTCATACCACCTCATGTCTCCCAATTCGTATTTCCGAGAGATTCCCCAAGCAAACAGATCCACAGCCTGCAAGGGCTTGTTCTCGTGTGACAAGTCATGATAGATTGCCAGTGGCACGTGGGGTGGAATTCTAAGCTCCAATTGTCGAAACAAATATTTATTAAACTCGCGAATTGCCGGTTTACTCATGCTCCTATCCACCACGAGATTGACATGAGTCGTCGCTTGCTCGAGCGGCAACTCTTTGAGAACTAAATGCGTGATGAAGCCATAGACACGGTTGGGGTTCATTTGGAGATGGTTAATGAAGCGTGTCTTATCAAGAATCACCGTGTAGAGATGAAATGGAATGGCCGCCACCTGGCGAAAAAAATATTGTTTAACGGCAAAGTCTGTGTTGGTTGCTTTGAGTTCTATAAGATGAGCAGATTTTCGATGACGTTTTTTTTGCGCTTTATTTCGCATGGTCCGAACAATCGCCTTTTCAAGGGCTTTTTGAGCTGTGGTACCCAAAACGTCCAGAATCGTGATCACAAAATACCGCGACGCGCCTGGGCTTCCAATTTGGTGGCCAAGATCGCCTGATTCGTCAAGATAAAGGTAGTGCATAAAACAAAGAGTAGAATTTTCTCCAAAAAGTCAAGCCCTTTTGCCAAGCGCAGTTGCGGGCGTTTGCGGGTATATCTATTCTCAACCTTAATTGAAGAAATGGGAACGCGCCAGCATTGGCGCTCGCTCCCGCCATCGTTGACTTGAGCCGCGAACAAACATCTATGCGAAAATCTAAAATTTCTTTGCCCGTATTGCCGTTGCTGTTTTTCTTTTTTATCGGTTTTTTCTTTGGTGACGCCTTTGGCCAGTTCAAACCCCATATCGCCATTCTCAACCTCGAAGGGCGGGAAATCTCCGAGAACGAAGCGGCGACGCTTTCTGACCATTTGCGCGGGCAGTTGGTGAATCTCAGCACGTTTATCGTGCTGGATCGCGGCAAGATGGAAGATATTTTGCGGGAGCAGGGCTTTCAGCAAAGCGGCTGCACGCTCACCGAATGCGCGGTGCGCGTTGGCCGCGTGCTGAACGTGCAGAAAATCGTGGCCGGCAGCATTGGCAAAATCGGCAAGACTTACGCCATCAATATTTCGATGATCGATGTGGAATCCAGCCGGATTGAAAGATCGTTCAATCGCAATGATCAAGGTGAGATCGACGGTTTGCTGGAAATTCTGAAAGATATTGCCCAGGAGATGGCCGGGAAAAAGTCGCACAAGCTGGCGATCTACTCCGCTCCGAAAGGCGCTGAGGTTTTGGTCAACAACAAAGTGATTGGCAAGACTCCGCTCTCGCGCAACGTCCCCACTGGCAGCAGTTTCAAAATTCGGGTCAAATATCCGGGCTACAAAGATTGGGAAAAAAATTTGACGATGACGCGCGATGAAGACCTGAATGTGGAGATGGTGGCGAAGGCAAAATCTTCTTCACGCAAATGGCTGTGGGTTGCCGGAGGCGTTGGCGCGGCGGCGATTGGCGCAACGGCCTACATTCTGACTTCAACGGATGACGGCGGCGGCAACAAAACCGAAAGCTTGCCGCAGTTTCAATGGCCGCCGGCGGGGAAATAACTTGCTTTTCGCGCGAACGATCATTATCTTGTTCTCGTTATGTCAAGCAAAGCGATGGTTATCATGCCCAAAACAAGAGCGAAGAAGCAAGGCGAGTTTCACGGCGTTGAGCTTGATAATGATCGTGAGAACTGGATGCGTTTTTCGCTCACGGCATGAGATAGAGCATTTGGAGATAACGAGCCCGAATATACCTCGAACATAATCAAGAAGCGAAGCAAATAAGGAGGATGACGATGCTAACAACAGTTGAAGCGGTGATTGACAAAAATGGCAAAGTTCATTTGCTGGAGAATATTCAGATACCAAAGCCGCGTCGCGCTCTTGTCACGATTTTGGACGAAGAGGCTCTCGACGAAAGCTTAAATATAACTGCCTTGTTGAGCGAGCAAGCATTAGCCGTTGACTGGAATCGGCCGGAGGAGGACGAAGCATGGGCACACTTACAACAGGCACGGTAGTTTTGATTCCCTTCCCTTTTTCTGATCTATCAAAATCAAAACTGCGGCCAGCGGTCGTATTAGCTGGAACCGGATATGATGATTGGATTTTATGCCAGATTACCAGCAATCCTTATTCAGATCCAAAAGCTGTTACGATTACTGACGAAAATTTTGCCCAAGGCTCCTTACAAAAGATAAGCTATGCCCGCCCTGGAAAACTCTTCACGGCTAACCGGCAACTTATTAAAAGCGAGGTTGGCTTATTGAAGAGAGAAGCACTGGAAAAGGTTATCGATACTGTCGTTGGAATACTAAAAGATGGGCTTGGCATGTATAAAAATGTGCCGTAAGTGCCTCATTCCTGCCGTAGCCAGTACGCATCCTCACCACAAACATATCCCGCCTGAACAAACTGATTAGCAAGAAAGTTTCAAGCCTGCGGATTCACAACTTTAATCTCATCGCGGTCGGCGTGAACTTCCTGGCCGAGGTCAAATGTGATCAACTCGAAAGGCTCTTCTTTAAAATAAAAAACCGGATGCACCGGCATCCGGGGCCAATGGAACTCGAGGTTCCAAAGGGGGAATAGCTACGTCAAAAATTTAATAAAATTGCCTTGCGGAGTCAAGTGGTTTTTTTCCTGTTACGCCATGGGATTTTTATAACGCCTTCTCATGCGGTTGCGGGTATATTGTTCTCTTCGTTGAGCAGTTCTGCCTCAACCTGCTCAATCGGGATGGTCTTGGTTGATTGCAATCTTTGCTTGAGAAAAGAGAGAAATTTATGGCTGCGCCGCAAAAGCTCGACTTCGGTTTCAAAGTCATCAGCGAGCGTTAAAAGAAAATTATCGCCGTTGTCTTCGAAAATTAAAACACCCTCTGTTCTTGCCATTTCGATAAGCTCACGAACTGAGGGTTTCTCATCAGATAAAACTATGGTCTTCATATCTCTAACGGTTATTTTTGCCTTAATAACTCTTGCAAGCCGTCTCGACCAAGTTCGGTTTGCTTGAGTATGGCGTTGAGGGTGCCTTTTGGCAAAGATCGGGGTTTGGTTGGGACTATCGTAACCAGAGTTCGGCCATCTGGCAGGCTTTTGGTTAAAGCTAAACCATGAGTTGCCCTGCCTCTCTCCTGCCAGCCATCTTTTTAAGGAGCTTGATGAGCTCAGGGCCGGTAATGGCAGGTAATCCCGCACTCATATTCAGGCCAATCCGAGGTTGATAGGTTGGATATTTTGAGAAACCAATATGCTTGGATCAAATGGCAGCTCAATATGCATGTGCTCAGGTTGGTCTTGGTAAATTTTCATATCATGCTCTTTGAAAAATCTTTCCAGCTCACCAACCTTTGCCAGCGTATTTAAATGAAGCACGATGGCTTCTTCAAGGTTCTGCTTGGCTTCTGCAAACGTATCGCCAAACGTCGCCGTGCCAAGTTCCTTGCATTCAGCCGTCCACACCTCATCTTCGGGTTTGAAGATGACCGTCAGGACGATATAACCCGTCATATTGTTGTCCATGACCATTTCTGCCGGTTTAAGGAAACAAGATTAATTGCTCACGGAAATGGAACAGCTCACGGAATTAATTTCTAGAAAACTTCCGTGAGAGTTCTATTCCGTGAGCCAGATTTTTTTGCTTTTATTGCACCGCGTGGCGCGTTGTCTGCGACAAAGATTTCACTCCAAAGCTTTCTTTCATAAGATAAATAATGGCAGGGTCTTTGTCAATATGAATTATGGGGCGCCAGCAACAAACTTAGCTTGCCGCCGGGCTTAGCGTTTACCCAGCCGAATTTGCCCTTCCTCATTCAAGAAATCATTGACAGGCTTTTGGCCTGAGACGCGGCGCTCGAACCAGTAAAATGTGTGCAAAAAGCAACTTGCCGCATTCTCATGCGGTTGCGGGTATTTTTTTCATTGGCGTTGCAAGGGGAAACAACCTGCGGCTGATACGAAGTGCCGCCGTTTCGATGGCCGCCGGAGGGGAATTAGCTTGCTTTTCACGGGAACGATTGTTATCTTATTCTCGTTATGCCGAGCAAGCGAGGATTAACCATGCCAAAAACAAAACCACAGAATCGTGGCCATATCACGCTCCCTATTCCAAAAACCGTGATAACACAGCACGACTTGAAAGTGGGAGACACGTTTACTGTCACCAAAGTTGCGAATAACGGCCTTGTGTTGACGCGCAAGAATGGCCGGTTACGAAGTTTAAAGAAGCAGAACGAAACTCACGCCGTTGGACTTGATGAAGATCGTGAAGAATGGATGCGTTTTGCACTTACGGCGTGGGATAACGCGTTTGGCGACAACGAACCCGAATATACCTCGGACATGATCAAAAAACCGAACCCAGAGTATGCAAGAAGGTAGCGCCGTTATCGCGGTTATTCAACAAGCAGATGGTCAGTTGAAAAGACGCCCTGCGATTGTTTTGCGCGAGTTGCCGGGTTACCACGATTTTCTGATCTGTGGAGTGAGCTCGCAATTGCACCAGGCGGTCAAAGGGTTTGACGAAATCATTTCTCGCGCCGATTCTGATTTTGTTGCAAGTGGGCTGCAATCCGACTCGCTGATTCGACTCGGGCATCTCATGGCAATCTCTCCAAAATATATCGAAGGTGAGATCGGCTCAATCTCGACAAAACGACGCAAACGGCTGCTGAAAAATCTTAGCAATTACCTCGTTAAAAAACCTTAACGAAAAACTCTCCTACCGCAGGCTTCCCCCCTTCTCGAGAATTTGCCCGTCCTCTCTGCGTAGCCTTTGCGACTTTGCGTGAAAGCTTTTCTTCCCTTGCCGCTGGGCTTGGCGTTTACCCAGCCGAATTTGCCCTTCCTCATTCAAGAAATTATCGACAGGCTTTTGGCCTGAGACGCGGCTCTCGAACCGGTAAAATCTGTGCAAAAAGCAACTTACCGCATTCTCATGCGGTTGCGGGTATATTTTTTATTAGCGTTGCAAAGGGAAACAACCTCAAGCTCCGGTAGGAGCGCGATGTTTATAGAAAAATTCTGCTATACGATCTTGGAGCTCCAGCGGAGCGACATGTTGGCAAATCGTTTTGAACCTAGTTATAATTTCCTTATGCCGCTCCTACGGAGCTTGAATTTTTTAGAGGGGCTTCTTCTATAAACATTTTGCTCCTAACGGAGCAAGGATTCTTGCAATTTTAAAACAGGTGCTGGCAACAATCTTCGCTTGCCGCCGGGCTTGGCGTTTACCCAGCCGAATTTGCCCTTCCTCATGCAAGAAACCATCGGCATGCTTTTGGCCTGAGACGCGGCGCGCGAACCGGTAAAATGTGTGCAAAAAGCAACTTGCCGCATTCTCATGCGGTTGCGGGTATGTTTTTCATTGGCGTTGCAAAGGGCTGCGCCCGTTTGGAAACAACCTGCGGCTGCCGTGAGTGGGGTACACAAGCTGACGATTGACTCTGCTCCGAAAGACGCTGAGGCGACGCCCCAAAAGTTGCCGGAAGGGTTGGCGCTGCGGCGCTCGGCGCAACGGCTTGCATTCTGGCTTCGTATAATAACAGTGGTGGCAACAAAACTGCAAGACCGTCGCCGTTTCAATTACTGCCGAAAGACAAATAAATTAAACATTCAAACGGTACTTTTATGCAAATGAACTCATTCACGGCAAATTCATTTAACGAACTAATTGCCTTCTTGAAAGAATCTGATATTGCTGTTCTACTTAACTCCGGAGGGAGAACTACTCAGCATATAGAGAAGTGGTTAATGTACAGAATGCTTTCTACATTGTCACACAACCAATATTTCAATTTCCCATTAACGGTAGTTCATAAAGATAAGCCAGACTTCGAAGTTCTACAGCCCGAGTTCAGTATTGGAGTTGAGATAACCAAAGCAACTTCGGAACAATTCGAATGGGCGGTAGCCTTGCGTGACAAGCATTTCCCAGACGCCTTTTTGGATCTATCCCATTTCAAATGAGGTGCGCCTCAGAAATCTAAAAAGGAGATTCTTAAGATTCTTGAAGTTTCGCAATATCGTCTTACCGGCCCAGAGATGTATGGATATCAGATTGAAAACGAATGGGCCAAAGGCATACACGAATGCCTATCAATTAAGACCCAAAAGTTGAATGGAAAAGAATTTAAATCATTCGACAAGAATTGGCTGCTAATTTATGACAACAACCGCACCGCAGGATTTAATGATCAGATTGCGGCTGAATACTTATTGAAATTATTAGGGACCTACTGGCAAGATCGATCTGAGCACAGACTAAAACTTGATAGACTTTTAATCGAATCAGGGAAATATTTTCTTCTGATTACGGAAGCTGAATTAATTAAACTTAAAATTGTAGATCTATGGCAATAAGCGTGTAACCTATTTTACATTAAGCATAGATCGAGGGCTTGCCATAATGAGCAACTATAGCGGCTACTTATTCTTAGTTGATGAAGCACAACGCGCACGGTCAATAGAGGAGCATATCCATCAAGATAGAACTTTCACTGACACGATTAGCGCACTCGATTGGCAGACAAAACGAGCCGAAATTTTTTTCATCGCGCTCAATGGATGGTCTATTCATTGTGCAGCTTTGGTACGTCGAAAGCGTCGAGTTGCAACACAAAAATACCTAATTCGGTTTTCAAATTTTGTCGAGTTTGAAACAGCTATTCCAATCGATCAAATTCAGAACCATTTGCAACAGCAAATTAAGCATTATTTCATACGCTCATCGAGTGGCATGGGATCACGTGTTTCTCTTGAGACGTGGCAAGATTTTTTCGCAGCTGTGAAAGAACTCAGGCCTGATAGCGCATCTGACTTGGACAGATTGGATCAATTGCGAGAACAGCAACCAGATTTTTTTAAACGGCAAGGGTTTGAAATAGTTGTACACGAAAGAGACGCCATTAATCTTGCATTACGAATGGCGGGCTTTGATCAATCCGAACTTTTGGACTGGAATCCGCAGGATGAAGAATTAGCACCTTTTCTATGTGGTCTGCGTGGTGCTATTCTGAAAGAAGATCAAATGATTAATCATGATACAAAGGTTTTTGGTGATTGGACAAAAATTAAAGATGATCAAATTGGGACCGCTATATTTCAACATGGTAAAGAGCGTTTGACCGTAATGAATGTTAATAGGCACGATTTAGAAAAAACGCTTGGTGTTGACTTGCTTTATTACCTGCACAAGTACGAGTCGTATGTTATGGTTCAATACAAGCGCATGACTAAAGAAGGTAAAGTATTGTGTTACAGGCCAACTGATAAATCATATCGTCGCGAAATACAACGAATGCGCGACTCAGAGCTTAGTTTCCAAATAGACAAGCATCCGTTTACCTTAGACGAATATAGATTGCATCCTGGCGTTTTTTATTTCAAGCTCTGTCCAGCGGAGATATTTGAACCTACATCTGCGGACATGATTCCGGGAATTTACTTACCGCTAGATTATTGGGAGATTTTGGTAGATTCGTCTAACATCATTGGCCCCAATGAGGGAAAACGTATCACATATGAAAACGTTGGGCGATACTTCAATAATACATTTTTTGTTGATTTGGTGAAAACAGGATGGATTGGTTCAATGGTGAGCGCGAAGGATGTGATTACGAGAATAATTCAAGAATCTATCGAAAATAAGAAATCGGTGATTTTGGCGGCCAAAAGTTAAGCCAATTGAAACCAAAGAGCCACTTCACACTTGCAGGGATAATATGCAAAGATTAGTTTGCTGTTTTATACTATTTGTCATCTCTGTTTTGCACAATAATATAGTCAGTGCCCAAACCGGACGCCGACTTGTTCCTGAAAATGGTGTGCCGGGAGACGAATTCGGATATTCCGTGGGGATTGATGGCGACGTTGCTGTTGTAGGAGCATATTTCGACAGCGGTGCGGGCGAGAGATCGGGTTCGGTTTACATTTTTAGACGTGATGGAACGAGATGGAAACAAAAAGTGAAACTCACGGCTAACGATGCTCACGCAGGCGACTTATTCGGTTGTGCTGTGTCAATTCGTGGGAATTATATCGTGGTAGGGGCAAGAAATGACGACGATGCTGGAGGTGACGCCGGTTCTGCGTATATCTTTAATCTTGTTGACACCACCTGGATACAGACAACCGAATTGTTCGCAACCGACGCAACGAACGACAATCATTTCGGAACCTCCGTTTGTATGAATGGGGACTACATCGTTATCGGAGCTCATCATGCAACACCGCCAGGAGCGGCTTATATTTTTGCTCGAACTCAGACAGGTTGGAGCCAAGTAGCCAAACTCACTTCAAATGATGCAACGGGAAGCGATGAATTTGGATGTTCTGTGGCAATGAGCGGCGATTATTTAGTGGTCGGTGCTAAGCTTCATGATCAAGCTGGAAATAATGCCGGTGCCGCGTATGTCTTCAAGCGCAATGGAACCGTTTGGCTTCAAGAGGCCAAACTCATCGCCCCCGACGCTAAAGCGGATGATCACTGGGGTGGGGCTGTTTCAATAAGCGGTGAACACATCATTATCGGAAATCGTGATCAGGACGTTTCGACCGGCGGGACGGCTGCAGCACATATTTTTAAACGAATCGGAACAAATTGGAATCATGAAACAAAGTTAATCCCAGGCGATGTTGGGACAGTTGGGACCTTTGGATTTTCAGTATCCATAAGCTCAGGCTATGCGTTGGTTGGTGCACCAACTGCAGGTTCTACTTATCTTTTTCAATATGACGGAGCAAATTGGAAACAAAGTATAAAGTTTAGTCTGGGTGGAATTTCGGTTGCAATGGATAGAACGTCGGCCGTGGTAGGAGGAAATGCAGCTTATGTGTATGTATTGCCCAATGCACCTCCGTATGCTCCTCAAAACTTACAAGCCACCGCTGGCGACGGGCAGATCAGTTTGAAATGGGATGCCAACGCCGAAGCGGATTTTCTGCGCTATCGTATCTACGGCGGAACAACGCCTAATCCAACGACTAAAATTGATTCTGTTGATGGTGCTGCGAATGCGACGAAAATCATCAAAAATCTGATCACTGGCACGACTTATTATTTCCGCATTACGGCAGTGAATATGGCTCTACAAGAAAGCGGATTCTCTAATGAAGTAAGCGCCGTGCTAACAACTGATACGCCTCCCGCCGCGCCGCAAGGTTTGACCGCCATCGTCGGTGATCGGCAAATCATTTTAAAATGGCGGCAAAACACCGAGGCGGATTTTCTGCGCTATCGCATTTATCGCGGCACCTCGCCAAATCCGATCACCAAAGTTGATTCCACGAACGGCATCGCCGATACGACGAAAACCTTTGCCGGCTTGATCAACGGCACGACCTATTATTATCGCATGACGGCGGTTGATCTCACCCTCAACGAAAGCGGCTACTCCAACGAGGTGAGCGCGACGCCGACTGCGGCGAATGTTCCTCCCGCCGCGCCGCAAAACTTGGCCGCCACCGCCGGCGACCGCCAAATTACCTTGACCTGGACGGCCAACAGCGAGGCGGATTTTCTGCGCTACCGCATTTATGGCGGCACTTCGCCCAACCCAACCGCCATCGTCGACTCGGTGCAAGGCAGCGCGAACACCAGCAAAACGCTGACCGGCTTGAGCAATGGCACGACTTACTTTTATCGCCTGACCGCGGTTGACCAGGCTTTGAATGCCAGCGGCTTTTCCAACGAGGTGAACGCGACACCGAGCGCGACCGACCTGCCGCCGGCGCCGCCGCAAAACTTGGCCGCAACGGCCGGTGTGGCGCAAGTCACGTTAACCTGGAACGCGAACACGGAAACCGATTTTCTGCGCTATCGCATTTATGGCGGGACTGCGGCTAATCCCACCACCAAAATCGATTCGGTCGAGGGCGCGGCCAATACCTCCAAAACCATCGCCAATCTCACGCCGGGAACCACCTATTATTTTCGGCTGACCGCAGTTGATCGCGCCATGCACGCGAGCGGCTTCTCCAATATCGCGACGGCGGCGCCGGTTGCCGATAGAACCGCGCCGGTTTTGGGAAGCGCGACGTATGCCAAGACCGCCAACCTGAACAGCGAGGTGCAGGTTGCCATCTCCGCGAGCGACATTTCCGGCTTGAAGAATGTCAGCGTGCATTATCGCGCCGGCGGGGCAGCTTCCTTTTCCAGCAAGCCGATGCTTTTGCAAAGCGGCAGCACCTACAGCCAAACGATTCCGGCGGCCGCGGTCACCAATCGCGGCGTGGAGTTTTATGTGCGCGCGGAAGATACCTATGGCAACGTCGCGCAAACCGGCCTCCACCCTATCCGCGTGTATTGTCCCAACGGCATCGCCAATCCCGCCGTCCAGCCGAGCGGCAAAGAGGCGAGCTTGTATCGGCTTTTCTCCATTCCATTGGAGCTTGACAACCCCTCGCCCGCGACGTTTTTGAGCGCCAATCCCAGCCTCGGCGCTTATGACAATGCGAAGTATCGCTGGTATGGCTTGGAGCGCGCGTCGCAGAGTTTGCGCGAGTATCCCAATTTCGGCAGCATGGCGATGACGCCGGACATGGGCTTTGCGCTGTTGGTGAATATCCGCAACGTGAAGCTGAAAACCAGCAGCGGCACGACGGTGGTGACGAGCACGCCATATAATATTTCGCTGCCGGCGGGCTGGAGTCTCATCGGCAATCCGTTCAATTTTAATATTCCGTTTGATAGCTTGCGCGTCTCGTTCGGCACGTTCGAGCTTTGGAGCTTCGAGGGCGATTGGCAAATCAACACGCGGGGACTGGAGCCGTGGAAGGGCTACGCGATTTGGCTGAGCGACGCGGCGACGTTTTCAATTCGTCCGGGCGTGGCAGGATTGAATACTGGGACGGCGTTGTATTCAGTGGCCAATAATGACGCGGAGAATTGGCTGCTGCAAATCATCGCGGATAATGGCCGCAGCACCAGCCGGTTCAATTTTGCCGGGCAATATGCGGGCGCGACGGATAACGAAGACGCGCTGGATTTGCATCAACCGGTGCGTCTCGCGGATGGCGTTGAGGTGGTTTTTGCCAATGAGAATGCCGAGCCTCTCAAAGTCGATATTCGAAAACCTTCGGCTAACGGCCACACGTGGGAGTTCACCTGCCGGCTCAATCCGGAAGATGAGGTGTTGTCGCTCACGTTCGACGGGGTGGCGACGGTTCCCCAAGCGTTTGACGTTTTTCTCCTCGAGCCGGAAACTGCGACGGCATACAATCTTCGTGCAAATCCGCGGCTGCAATTTGCGACACACGATCTAACGGAAAAACGCTTCCAATTGGTGGCCGGCACGAAGGCATATTTGCATGAGCAATCTTTACAAGCCGAGTTGCATCCTTCGAGTTTTGAGTTGCTGCAAAACTTTCCGAATCCTTTTAATCCGGCGACGCAGATCATTTATTCGCTGCCGGAAGCGAGTCATGTGGAAATAAGTGTATACAACATTCGCGGCGAAGCCGTGACGAAGTTGGTGAACGAGCGGCAAGAAAGCGGCTCGCACACGGTGGTGTGGAACGCGGAGAAAGTGGGGTCGGGGGTTTATTTTATCCGGATGCAGGCCGGGCGGGTGGAGAGGATTAAGAAATGTTTGTTCGTCAAGTGAATGTTCGTAGTCGCTCCTTCAGGAGCCGATGCTTGATTGAAATGACAGCGCCTGAAGGCGCCACTACGAACGTTCGCTGCCGGAAGCGAGTCATGTGGAAGTGAGCGTCTACAACGTTCGTGGCGAAGCCGTGACGAAGTTGGTGAACGAGCGGCAAGAAAGCGGCTCGCACACGGTGGTGTGGAACGCGGAGCGAGTGGGATCGGGAGTTTATTTTATCAAAATGCGGGCTGGGCGGGTGGAGAGGATGAGGAAGTGTATGTTTGTGAAATGATGGCTCGTAGTCGCTCCTTCAGGAGCCGGTGCTTGAGTGAAATGACAGCGCCTGAAGGCGCCACTACGAACATTCGCTGCCGGAAGCGAGTCATGTGGAAGTGAGCGTATACAACGTTCGTGGCGAGCGCGTCGCAACGCTGGTGAATGAGCGGCAAGAAAGTGGCTCGCACACGGTGGTGTGGAACGCGGAGAAAGTTGGGTCGGGGGTTTATTTTATCCGGATGCAGGCCGGGCGGGTGGAGAGGATTAAGAAATGTTTGTTCGTCAAGTGAATGTTCGTAGTCGCTCCTTCAGGAGCCGATGCTTGATTGAAATGACAGCGCC
>Ga0247727_10004620_pt1 | contig 28962 bp, 23 predicted proteins | sample WisWelCaveWW1625_FD_202498 | JGI IMG/M metagenome (GOLD analysis project Ga0247727, IMG submission 202498) | Biofilm microbial communities from Wishing Well Cave, Virginia, United States - WW16-25 | ecosystem: Environmental > Aquatic > Deep subsurface > Groundwater > Cave microbial mat | place...
CGTTCCCCGCCGCCGTCGTCAAGTTGCTTGACCGCCTCGCGCAGCCCGGGCAATTTCGGATCGTGCTACAGCCGTCGAGAGGAATGAGAAAGACAGACCGAAAGAACTTCGTCAGGACCGCTTAGCGATCAGCGCGCGCATCCGCGGCTCCGCCATGCCCCCGAGGCCCGAGACCACCATGAAGATCACCGGCGACCGCGTCGCCTCGCCGAGCTTCGGCAGCAGGACCTCGATCCGGTCGAGATGGAGTCCCCAGTCGATCTCGCGGGCGAGATCGCTGATCCGCTCCACCGTGTCGGAATCGGCCTCTTCGAGCAGCTTCAGGATCTCCCCCGCCACCGGCGTCAGGTCGCAGTCGAGCCGGTTGAGCAGTCCCAGCGACCAGGCGCGGACTTTCGGCTCCTCGTCGAGCAGGAGCAGGCGGAGCGGTTCGAGGAACGCGGGATGCTCGTCGATGCAGGTGATCGCGATGACCTCGAGCTTCAGCCGTTTCGACGCCTTCTTCTGGAGAGCGAGCGCACAGATCGCCGCCAGCTCCGGCCGCGTCGCCGGGACCCGCACGGTCGAGATCGTGGGATCCTCCAGGTCCTCCTCGTCGCGGATGGAGATTCCCGAGAGCTCCTCGAGGAAGGCGAGCCGCTTCGCCGGGTCGTCCTCCGCGATGCGCCGCGGAAAGTCCGGATGGGCGCGCAGCCACGCCTCGCGGATGCCGAGCTTCGTGAAGCTGCCGAGCTCCGCCGTGAGGCGTCGCTCCTGCTGGATCGTCTTGAGCCGGGACTGGCGTTCGCCCGACGATTTCTTGATCTCCTGCGTCAGCCACTCGTCCGCCGCGGCGGGGAGCGACGCCATCGCCTTCGCCGCCGCTTCGCGCTGCTCGATGTTCTCGTCATCCAGCTGGCGCAGCAGCTCGTCGAACTTCTTCCGATCCTCCTGTGCGAGGAGGAGCAGGCCGAGAGCGAGGATGGCGGCGAATCGCATGGCCGGTAGATTCTACGGGGGAGAGTGAGAGCGTGGGTGCGTGAAGCGTGGCCGCGCTCACAACGATGGAAACGCACCGGCGGCGAGTAATGGCCTTCTGGCCCGCGTGAGCCGCGGACGAAACGCGGAGAAACGCTTCAAGATTAAACGATTTGAGGTTGACTTCGTTGAGAAGGCCGCTACTACCCCCTACGACGCTTGCTCGTGGCGCTTCGGCGCAGCGGGCGGCAGAAAAGGAGTTCCCCATGATTCAGAACGTCTCCGACGATTCCGCCCTCGACGGTTATTCCCGTGCCGTTATCGCCGCGGCGCAGAAGGTCGCCCCCTCGGTCGTCAGCATCCAGATCATCCGGCCGGGCCGCGGACGGCGCAGCGAGCTCGGCGGCGGCTCGGGCTTCTTCTTCACCCCGGACGGCTTCGTGCTCACGAACAGCCACGTCGTTCACGGCGCCGCTGCCGTCGAGGTCCTCCTCACCGACGGCCGCGGCCTCCAGGCCGACCTCGTCGGCGACGACCCCGACACCGACCTCGCCGTCATCCGCGCCGCTGGCGCCGGCTTCCCGACGGCCCCGCTGGGAGACTCGGCATCCCTGCGCGTCGGCCAGATGGTGATCGCCATCGGCAATCCGTTCGGCCTCGACACCTCCGTCACGGCGGGCGTCGTCAGCGCCGTCGGCCGGTCCCTCCGGAGCGCGTCGAACCGCAAGATCGAAAACGTCATCCAGACCGACGCGGCGCTCAACCCCGGCAACTCCGGCGGCCCGCTCGTAACCGGCGCCGGCGAGGTCGTCGGCGTCAACACCGCGATCATCCAGCACGCGCAGGGGCTCTGCTTCGCGGTACCCTCGGCGACCGCGAAGTACGTCGCGGGCCGGCTCATCCAGGATGGCCGCATCCGCCGAGGCTATGCCGGCATCATGTGCCAGACCGTGACGCTGCCCAAGCTCTTCGTCGACGCCAACCAGCTCAGCCACGCGACAGGCGCGCTGGTCGCCGGCGTCGAGCCCGACGGACCCGCCGAGATCGCAGGCCTCCGCCGCGGCGACGTCATCGTCGAGATGGGGGGCCAGGCGGTGAAGAGCGTGGATGATCTGCATCGCCTGCTGACCGATCCGGTTCCCGGTGCGGCGATCCCGCTCATCGTCATCCGTCGCGGAGCGACGTGGCGCGGAGAGATGGTGCCCGCAGAGCGGGAGTAGTCGGCTTCGGCCTCGGGCTATCCGCTCTTCGCTATCCGCGCGCCGGAAGCGCGCAACGAGCTATCTCCTGGTGGCGACGCTAATCGCGTCGAAACCAGGAGATCGTCGCCTGTACCCGCGAGTAGTCCGCCTGCAGGAACTGGAGCGTCAGGTTCTTCGACTTCAGGTACGGCCGCTCCTTCTCGATCGTCTCGAGGAAGCTGATGAGGGCACCGTGCGGCACCGGCTGGTCCTTCGTGCCGGTGATATTCACGCTGATGGGGAACTCGCGCCAGGGCGGCGAGTTCTTCTCGCCCTCGTACGTGATGTTGCCGATCATCGACTGTGGCAGGCCGACCTTGCTCGCCGTCTTCCCGATGTAGGCCGTCAGGTCGTCGGGCTTCTCGGTGATCGCGGTGCGCTTGCGATTGCCGTACCCGAAGAGCTTCTTCTTCATCACCTTCATCTGCTCGTACTGGGTGATCGACGACGCCAGCTCGGCGCTCTTCTTCTCCTGCCGGTCCTTGAGCCAGAAAATGAGCCCGCCCAGGATCACGACGAGCACCGCCGACGCGATCAGCGCCAGGCTGCTGCCCGTCAGCCCGCTCCTCGTTGCGCTCTTCTTCCTGGCCACTACGTCCTCTTTCCCTTCCGGAACGAGAATTGGAACTTGCGGGTGTCGTTCGGCCCCGGGCCGCCCGACTCCTGGAACTCCCACTTCGCGTCCTTGAACGGCTCGACCGATTTCAATTCCTGCTTCAGCGCCGTGATGTACTCAAGATTCGCGATCGTCCCGCTCACCTGCACGTCGATGCTCTCCGACCCGGTGGTCGTGTTCTGCTGCACGCGGATGCTCTCGATCAGCAGGTACATCTTCTTCTCGCCCAGCTGCTTCGTCTGGAACTTCTCCCCGAAGTTGTAGATCGCGCGGAAAACCTGGTTCGACAGGTCGAGCGCCGACCGCTCGATCGGATGATCGCCGCCGCCGCCCTGCCGCTCCACCTCCTGCAGGGTCTTCTTCAGCTCGGTGTACGCTTCGGGCGATTTCTCCGGCGGCAGCGTCGTTTCGGTCGCGATGTTGTGGAGGTTCACCTGCGCCTCCAGCATCTGGTCGTGGTAGGCCTTCAGGCGGTCGTGCTCGAAATGGTAGTAGAGTGCGACCGCCGCGAGCAGGACGATGGCGAGCTCGAGCGTCACCAGCGCGGTCGTCTTGATGACGTCGAATTTCTTCTGGTACGAGAACTCCGACTTGCGGAAATCGAGTCCGAGAGGATCAACCTCGCACGCCTTGAGTGCCAGTCCGAGCGGCACCGCGATCCGTCCGGCCATCGCGGCGGCGTCGAGCCCGCCCGCCTCCGCCCCGGCGATCGGGTTGTGCACCTTCACGACAAGGCCCAGCGCTGTCGCCAGCATCGCGGCGGCTTCCGGGTTCTCGTACTCGCCCGAGAGCAGGATGTGCGTCGGCGTCGCCGACGCGGCGCTCGCCATCAGGAACCGCTGGACCTCCTTCGCGAGGATCTCGATCAGCGTGCTGCGATGCTCGACGTCGAGCTCCTTGAACTGCTGCTGCTCCTTCTCGCCGAGGATCACGATCGGCGCCGGCTCCGCCTGATCGCGCGTCTGCCAGCTCGCGGCCTTCTTCCGCTCCTCCGCCTCGCGGGTGATCTCCTCCTGGGTCGGGAACGAGAAGCGGATCGTCCGCATCGAGCGGGGCTTCTTTCCCTCGACGAGCAGGATTTTCGTGAATCGCGACGTGCCGTAGACGATGAGGAACGGATCGTCCGTCGTGATCGCGCCCGTCCGCTCGTACGCCGCGAACAGGGCCGCCAGGTCGAGATCGACCGCCAGCGGATCGACCCCCGCCGCCTCCAGCACCTTGAGCTTCTGCGTGACCGACTTCTTCGGCACCGCGACGGCGACCACCGACGAGCCGTTCTCCGTCTCGCCCGTCTTGAAAAAATCGACGACGAGGTCGTCGATCGCCACGTGGAGCTGGCTCTCAAGCTCGAAGGTCACGGTCTTGCGGAGCTGGTCCTCGGTCTTGAACGGCAGCGTGAGCTCGCGGACGATCGCCTCTCCCGAATCGATGCTGACGACGCAGCGGCCGCGCGGCGCCTTCGAGTCGACGAACGCCTTGCGCACCGCGTCGGCCATGGCGACCACCGGGTCCTTGTCCTTCTCGACGACGACGGGCGCCTCCGCGAAGCCGACGACCCGGATTTTCTTCGCCGAGTGATCGATGCAGGCGACGCGGACCCGCTGGTCCGTGATCTCAATACCGACGCCGCGACTCATAGCCTCCTCCCCACCGGCGGTCCCGAGGGAGGCCGCCAGGCCGAGTCGAGGGGCTGGTCCGTGATTTCAATGCCGACACCGCGAGCCATGTGGTTTGTTTAACGACCGTCTCCGGGAGTCGTTGGCCACTCGCCGCTGAATACCTCGACGGCCGGACCGGTCATGAAGACCGCGTCCTTCTCCTTCAGCGCGATCGCCAGCCTCCCGCCGCGAAGGTCGATCGCCACGTCGCGTCCGGTGCGGCCGCCCGCGTTCAACGCCACCGCAACGGCGCACGCGCCGCTACCGCACGCCCACGTCTCACCACTCCCCCGCTCCCACGTCCGCTGCGTGACGTGGCCCTTCGCCAGCACCTTCACGAACTCGACGTTCACCCGGGACGGAAAGTTCACGTGCGTCTCGATCGCCGGTCCGTACCGCTCAACGGGGAACGCCGCCGGATCGTCCACTTCGACGACGAAATGCGGGTTTCCCATCGAGACGACGGTCCCCTCGAACATCCGGTCGATCACGTGCACCGATGCCGTGAACGTGCGCTTCTTCCCGTCGGCGAGCACGTGGAACTCCTTCGGGATCGGGCGGGGTGCGCCCATCGCGACGGTCACCCGCTCGACCTTGCCCCCCTTCACGTGCAAATCGAGCCCGACGAGGCCGCCCTTCGTCTCGATCGTCAGCGTTTTCTTTTTTGTCAGCCCGTGGTCGAAGACGTACTTGCCGATGCATCGGATGCCGTTGCCGCACATGTTGCCTTCGCTGCCGTCGAGGTTGTACATCTCCATCCGGAAGTCCGCCTTCTTCGACGGGTGGATGATGATGAGCCCGTCGCTGCCGATCCCCATGTGGCGGTCGCTGACGGCGACGGCGACCTTCGAGGCGTTCCTGACCTTCTCCTTCGAGCCGTCCACGTATACGTAGTCATTTCCGCAGCCGTGCATCTTGGTGAAGCGCATTGGCATAACTATAGTGAGGTACGGGAGGTACGACCATGCTGCTGCTGCTGCTTCTCTTCGTTCAGGACGATCCCGCGGTGCAGGTGAAGACGCTCCGCGACGATTACGCGAAAGCCGAGATCGAGTACTACCGCGAGTACCGTGCCGCGAAGACGCCGGAAGAACGCGCGAAGGCGGCTCTCGACCCCGCGAAACACCCCGCGCGCGCCTACGTCCCCAAGTTCGCCGAGCTCGCAGGGAGGGCGAAAGGCACCGAGGCCGGCGCACGGGCGCAGATGGAGATTCTCCGGCTCGCCCAGATGGTCCAGATGATCGACGAAGCCAGGGCGGCGCTCGACGCGCTCGTCGCCGACTATCTCGCGCAGCCCGCGCTCGCCGAGCTGCCGCGCCAGCTTCCTTATGCCGGGTGGATGGTCGGCAATGAGAAGGTGCTCGCCGCGCTTCGCGCCATCGCCGAGAAGGGCGACGTGAAGGCGAAGCCCGCCGCGGCCTACTACCTCGCCTACACGATCATGTACCAGAACAACGGCAGCGACCCGAAGGGCGAGGCCCGCAAGGCGCTCGAGACGCTTCAGAAGGACTATCCGGACGCGCCGGAGAACAAGAACGTCGAGCAGCTGCTCTTCGAGCTGGATCATCTCCAGGTCGGGAAGGAGGCTCCCGACTTCGAGACCGCCGATCAGGACGGCAAGCCGTGGAAGCTCTCCGACTACCGCGGGAAGGTCGTCGTCGTCGACTTCTGGGGATTCTGGTGAGGCCCCTGCCGGGCAGAGCTGCCCGGTGAGAAGGCGCTCGTCGAGCGCCTGAAGGACAAGCCGTTCGCGCTCCTCGGGATCAACAGCGACGGCGACGCCGACAAGGTCGGCGCGATGCTGAAGAAGGAAGGCATCACGTGGCGCCAGGCGCTCGACATCACGACGTCGGGCCCGATCGCGAAACGCTGGAACGTCCACGCGTGGCCGACGATTTACGTCCTCGACGAGAAGGGCGTCATCCGCAACAAGGGCGCGCGCGGGAAGAAGATGGATGAGGCCGTCGAGACGCTGCTGAAGGAGATGGAGGAAACGACTCCGAAGGACAAGTAGTCACAGCATCCCCGTCGTCTTGAAGTGGAGTTTGGCGATCATTCCCAGCCTCTCCCGTCCGTGCTTCCTGATGAAAACCCGCGCCGCGGCAATCGACTCGTCGTGGTTCCCGACCGGCAGCTTCACCCCGTAGTCGCGCGCCAGCTTCTGCAGTCCGCGCATGAACGCCGCGCGCGCGACGATCGACGCCGCCCCCACCGCGAGATCGGTCGCGTCCGCCTTGGGCCGCTGGATGAGATGGATGTCGCAGCCCTTCGAGAGCAGACCGTGCTTCACGTAGTTCTCGTCGCCGAACTGGTCGACGACCGCCGCCTCGAGTTTCGGCTTCTTCGCGATGACGCCGAGCAGCGCCTCCGTGTGCGCGATGCCCAGGAGCAGGTTTGAGTTCCCCGCTTCCGCGTACCGGCGGTTGTACTCCTCGGGCAGCCACCCGACGAGCTTGAACTCCGCCTCCGCGCGGATCCGCTTGTCGAGGAACGCCACCGCGGCGTTGGTGAGCTCCTTCGAATCACGGACCCCGAGCTTCGCCAGCGTCGCGGCCGATTTGCGGTCGAGCGCCACCGCGGCAACCGTCAGAGGTCCCAGGTACTCGCCCTTGCCCGCCTCGTCCGATCCGCACCACGCCTTGAAGTCGAGCGTCGCGACCTGCTTTTCCGCACGCTCGGTTCCGGAGAGCTTCCGGATCTCGTTCGCGAGGGGACTGTCGAGCTGGACGACGACCCGCGTCCCCTTCTTGCCGGAGTAGACATTGACGATCGCCTTCTCGGGACCCCGCGACAGCCGGTACTGCACGCCGTAGTCGATCGTCGCCCGGAGGTCGAGCGCCGCGCCGGTTTTCCTGATCCACTCGTCGATCACACCCGGGATTGTAGACGACCCCGGCATCATCAAGTACGATCCGAGACGGAGAGAGATTCATGGCGCTGCTCGTCGGCATCGACGAGGTCGGCTACGGCCCCAAGCTCGGCCCGCTCGTCGTCTGCGCGTACGCCTTCCGGGTTCCCGATGCATCGGTCGACCTCTGGAAGGCGCTCCGCCTGAAGGAGATCGTCGTCGCGGACTCGAAGGAGGTCTATTCGCCCGCGAAGGGGATCGGCCCGCTCGAGGCGACGGCGCTTCCATTCCTCGCGGTGCTGCCGGCATCCGACATCAGTTCGCTCCGCACGCTCGCGAAGCGGGTCGCCCTCGGCGGCGAGAGTTCGCTCGACGGCCCATGGTACGGCGACGTGCTGCTGCCGCTCGAGGCCGACCGGGCCGCGATCGACGACGACGCCGTCACGATCTGGAACGCGTGCCGCCGGGCCGGGGTCGTCCCCTTCGGCTGCTGGGCCGCGTGGGCTGAGCCGGCGGCGTTCAACAAGGCCGTCCTGTCCGGGAACAAGTCCGACTTCCTCTTCGACCGCGCCTGTGCGCTCGTCAAGGCGGCATTGTCCGCGTCACCCGGCGAGACGGCGACGTTCTTCATCGGCAAGCAGGGCGGCCGCCGCTTTTACCTGCCGGGACTCGTCCGCGAGTTCGGCAGCGTCTGGGTGCTCGAGGAGCAGCGCGGCACGTCGCGCTACCAATTCATCGAGAAGGGCCGCGACGTCCGCATCTCGTTCCTCGTCGACGGCGAGGCGCGCCACTTCGGCATCGCCCTCGCGTCGATGCTCGGCAAGTACCTGCGCGAGTGCGCGATGCGCCGCTTCAACGAGTGGTGGGCCGAGCGGAAGCCGGGCCTCCGCCCGACCGCCGGCTACGGCACCGACGGCACGCGCTTCTACCGCGACGTCGAGCCGGAGCTGGCGAAGCTCAACCTTCGTCGCGAGCAAGTGTTGCGCAGCCGCTGACCGCGTGCTAGTGTCCCATTCCGTCACATGCCAAAGAAACGCCGCGGCCGCCAGCTGGACCGGGTGCTGCGCCTTCTCCGCAAGTTCCACTTCTCGGAGAACGGCGCGACGATCCGCGAGCTCTGCCGTGAATTCGCCGCGTCCCGCCGCACCGTCTACCGCGACCTCGAGATGCTGGAGCGGGCCGGCTTCAAGTTCGAGCAGGTCGGCGGCGGCGGCGGCGACGAAAAGCACTGGCGGTTCACGGCCGTCCAGCGGCGCGAGGTCAACTCCACGTTCGGCGACGGCGAACTCATCTCCCTGTACTTCTGCCTCAACCTGCTCTCGCCGCTCAAGGGCACGCCGCTTCGCGCGGGGCTCGAAAGCGTGCTGACGAAGGTCGAATCGAGCTTCAGCGCGAAGGACCGCGACTACTACAGCGACCTGATCTTCACCCACGTCGCGAAGCTCGGCCCGTCGAAGGACTATTCCCGGCACGCGGCGTCCCTCCAGGTGGTCAGCCGCGCCTGCCTCGAAAAGCGCAAGATCTCCGTCACCTACCGGGCGACGACGGACGACAAGCCGAAGACCTACCTCTTCCATCCCTACTGCCTCGCGTACTACTCCGGCGACCTCTACGCCGTCGGCTTCAGCGAGCTGCGCAAGGCCGTCCGCACGCTCCGCATCGACCGGATCGAACGCTCCGACATCCACTCGCACAAGTTCGAGCGGCCGAAGGACTTCGATCCCGAGGACTACCTCGGCCGCGGCTTCGGCATGTACACCGAGGGCGACCTCACGCAGGTCCGGATCGAGTTCTCCGGCCTCGGCGCCAAGATGGTGAAGGACAAGGAGTGGCACCCGACCCAGCGGGTCACCGAGCGGCCCGGCGGCAAGGTCGTCGTCACGATGCAGGTGCAGGGCCTCCAGGACGTCGCCCGCTGGATCCTCTTCCATGCGCCGTTCGCCCGCGCGCTCGACCCCAAGCCGCTCAAGGCGCTCGTCGCCGACTACGCCCGCGCCGTCCAGAAGAGACACGGACGGTGAGGAGCGTAGACCGTAGACCGTAATCCGTAGACCGTACGGTCCACGGTCCACGGTCCACGTTCTCCGTCTCTCTTTGCTCTTTCACGCGCGTTGCTCTATCTTTCGCGTCGTGCCATTCGATCCTGAGCCCGAGGTCGCGCTCGTCAACGCGTTCCGCGATCCCTACAACACTGTCGTCGCCGCGGCGCGCACCTGCTACTCGAAGCGGATCGTCCTTCCCGCCGACGTGGACAAGGACGACGCCTCCCGCGCGCTGCGCGACAGGATCTACGCGTCGATCTACGAGGCCGGGCACCACACGACGATCCAGCATCCGACCTTCCAGTTCGTCCTCGCGAAAGTCTCCCGCCAGTTCATCTGGTCGTTTCTCCACGCCCACCCCTTCTACAACTCCGAGCAGGTCAGCCAGCGCTACGTCGAGGTGAAGAAGGGCAACTACGTCACGCCGCCGCTCGACGGCGCGGCGCGCGAGCTCTACGAGTCGACCGCGGACGAGATGATGAAGGCGTACGCCGATCTCCAGGGAATCCTCAAGGCCGACATCGAGCGCGAGTGGTTCGCGCTCTACCCGGCCCGCCGGCGCGATCCGGCCAAGTGGCACGACAAGATCCACAAGCGCGTGATGGAGGCGGCGCGGTACGTCCTCCCCATCGCGACCCACGCCCATCTCCACCACACCGTCAGCGGCATCACCCTCCATCGCTACCACCGCCTCTGCGACCAGTTCGACACGCCGACCGAGACGCGCGCGGTCGTGCAGAAGATGGTCGACGAGGTCAACCGGCTCGACCCGCTCTTCTTCAAGTCGATCGAGGACGTCGTCCCGATCGAGCAATCGCCGGAGTTCGCGCTCTTCCAGAAGACGCGGGCGCCCTCGACCTTCGTGGCGGAGTTCGACCGCGACCTCGGCCCGCTTCGCTCGAAGCTCGTCGACTGGAAGGTGCGTGCCCAGGAGTCGATGGCCCAGGCCGTGCGCTCCGTGCTCGGCGTCCCGCGCGAGTCGATGACCGACGAGGCCGCGATCGAGGCGGTGATGCACCCCGCACAGAACCCGATTCTCGGCGAATCGCTCGTGCTCACGACGATGTCAAAGCTCTCGCGGGCCATGAACCACCCGCACTTCACCTTCCGGAAGAAGCTCTCGCACACCGCCGATTCGCAGGACCAGCGCCACCGGATGACGCCCGGCTCGCGGCCGATCCTCGAGGCGCAGTACCGCGCGGGCACGCCCGACTTCATCCTGCCGACCGTGATGGAGCGGAACGCCGCCGCGCTCGACACCTGCCGGAACCTCTTCCGCCGCGTCTGGAACGCCATCGACGAGCTCCGCTCACGCGGCGTGCCGTGGGAGTTCGCGCAATACCTGCTGCCGAACGCCTTCCCGATCCGCTTCGAGGAGTCGGGCGACCTGCTCAATCATCACCACAAGTGGACGACGCGCCTCTGCTACCTCGCGCAGGAGGAGATCTGGCGCTGCTGCCTCGAGGAGGTGAAACAGGTCAGCGACGTCCACCCGCTCCTCGCAAGGCACCTCCGCGCGCCTTGCACGCTGCGACAGGAAGCCGGCAAGACGCCCTACTGCCCCGAGGGCGACCGCTATTGCGGCGTGCCGGTGTGGACGAAGGCGCTCGAGAAGTACGAGCGCGTGATCTGAGCCGTCGCCTACTTCGCCTTGCCGTGGATCTCCTTGTAGCGCGCATCGTCGCGGACCTGGTCCAAGTCCTCGTCCTTCTCGATGTGCGTCTTGAACGACTTGTGGCAGTCGCACGGCATGCCCATGACGCCGTCGGTCACCGCCTTCTCCAGGTACTCGAACCCGCTGTCGTTCAGCTGCTTCTTTCCGTCCCCCGACGAGAGCTTCGCCTCGATGAAGTAGGTGCAGGCGAGGTTGAATTCGCCCCACGCGACGCCCTTCTTCTCGAGGTCGTTGAGCGTCGAGAATGGCGGCAGGAGGGTCAGTCCCTTCTTGTAGTCCGCCCGCGCCTTTCGCCAGTCCTTGGAGCCCAGGGAATTCCCGGCCCGGCGGAAGTAGCCCTTCCAGTCGGTCGGGTCGGTTGAGCCCGTGCCCGCTACCTTCGACTGCGCCTCGTACTGGTCCCGCTGGGTCTTGAGCTGCCTCCAGGCCTTCGACTCCCGGTACTTGATGGGAAACTTGTCGATGACCCCCATGGCGTGCACGAACCGCTTCTCGCTGGCGAGCTGTGCGGCGTAGGTCGTGATTTCGTCGGCGGCGTTCTTGGCCGCCGACTCGTACGGCTCGGCGTAGGTGTTGAGCGCCTCCTTGATGTCGAAGACCTTCTCCGGCATGTCCTTCGTCGCCATCTCCTTCGCCTGCTCGAACATCTTCACGATCTCGCCGTAGCGGTTGTAGTCGGTGTCCGACTTGGCGGAGGTCTTCGCCCGTTCGAAGAGCTCGTCGAGCCCCTTGGTCTTCTGGTTCTTTTCGCGCACGTTCTCCGCGGCCCGCCGGATCTGGTTGAACGCCTCCACGTGGGTCGAGCCGCGAATGGCGCCTTCGCATTCGGCGCACTTCGCCAGGATCGCGTCGACCGCCGTCGGATCCTTCCGGACGAACTTGTTCAGCTCGTTCATCGCCCGGGTCGCCGCGCTCTCCGGCGTGGCGTCGCCTGCGCCGGTGGTCGTCGTTCCGCCCGGCTCATCGACCGGTTGGGTCTTGGCGTCCTTGCCCCGGATCACGACGACGACGAGCAGCAGGATCGTCGCCGCGAACCCGATGAAGCCGCCGACCACGATGGGCATCATCGACTGCTTGCGCGCCATCGGCCGCATCGTCGGCGGCTGGGCCAGGCGCGCGCCGACGCGGCGCGGCACGACCTCCGTCGGCTCGTGGTCGTCCTCCATCAGCTCGGGAGGCGGCGGCGAGAGCGTGTTCTCCGCGTCGGCGTCGCCCGCTCGCATCTGCGAGAACGCCTTCGCCTTGCACGCGGCGCAGAAAACCTTGTCGAGCAGGGTCAGCGCGCGGCCCTTGAGCAGGTCATCCTCGAGGATGCGCGTCCCGCACAGGTTGCAGTAGACAATTTCTCGGCCCATGGATGCTCCGTTGAGACTGCCTCGTGCGAGGGCGGCTCCGCCGCCCGAGTCGAGAGGCATGAATTATACGGAAGAGGCCCCCGCGCAACCAGCCGCTACTTGAGCCGCGCCTTGACCCACCCGGCTTCCTCCTTCAGGCCGTACCTATCGTAGAACCCCTGGAGGGCGCGATACCGCCCGGCCCGGTTGAACCCCGTGTTCCACTCGAGCTTCTGGAGGTCGATCGGGCAAAGATGCACCGGATGGCGGTCGGACTCCTCGAGCGAATTCGCCCCGGACATCACGCACTTGTACCAGATGCAGTGTTCGATCCCGAAGATGTGGCCGACCTCGTGCGACAGCAGCTGGATCCCGCGCCGCAGGAACATCTCCTCGTCGCGCTCGAACCGGCAGAGCGAGTAGACGCCGCGCCGCCCGGCCAGGCTCCCCTCGCCGAAGACGAAGTTCAGCGTGCCGGAGAAGAGGTCCTGGTCCGTGATTCCCGCGACCGCCAGCGCGTCGTCCGGCAGGTCGTTCGCCAGCCAGCCGATGATGCGCGTCGAGTCGTACTGCCGGCGGTCCTTGTGGTACGTCGGCGCCGGCAGATCGAGCGCCTTGCGCACGACGCACGCCACGCCGAAGAAGATCTCCGAGTACTCCCGCATCCGCTCGATCGTCTTCACGTACCGCTCGTTCAGAGTCCCCAGCGGCTGGAGGTAGATCGTCGTCCGCTTCTCCGACCGGCGGTTCGCACACTGGTCCAGGTACCGTTCGAACGTCTGCCCCGGCTCCTGGAACCTGTGCAGCCACTCGCCGGGCTGCGGCGTCCCCATCTTCTCGAAGCCGTCGTCCGACGACTGGGTGGGGATCCCCGGCGCATTCGACACGTAGGGCGGCGGCGGGACGCCGATCTGCCCCGCCGGCTTGGCACAGCCCGCCAGCACCAACAGAAGGACCACGCGTTTCTGCATCACCAAATAGGACGGCGGCCGCCGCGAAAAGTTCGACGACGCGTACTATAGTTCGTGAAGACGGCATCCCTGGGGCTGCTCCTGCTGCCGCTTTTCCTCCCCCAGGAAAAGCCCGACATCACCGTCTCCACCGACGCCTGGCCGAAGAAGTCCCGCGCCGTCGGCCAGAAGTTCGGCATGAACACCCGCGACAACATCGCCACCCGGGAAATCGACGGTGACCGCGACGACATGGAGAACGACGAGGTCGCCAAGCTCACCACCCGCGGCGTGCGCTATCGCATCGTCTCCGTCCGCGTGAAGAACCCGACGGCCGCCGCGCTCATCGGCGTCGTCTGCCTGCCCCAGGTTCCATCGCGCCGCGACGTCACGATCCGCGCGGGCGAATGGCACAAGGTCTTCGTCGTCGTCCCCGACCGCTTCCCGAAACTCAAAGTCGAGCTCCGCGACACGAAGGCCAATCTGCTCGCCGAATCGGAGACGCCGATGGGCCCCGGCATGTCGGGCTCGAAGTCCGACGCGGAGGTCATCGCCTGGGAGCTCCAGAACGAGCAGACCACCCGCGCGAAATGGCACCGGATGCCGATCACCGTCCAGGTTCGCACGGCGGCCGATGCGCCGATCCCGAATGCCGCCCTCACGCTCATCCACGCGCGACTCGGCCTCCTGGTCGATGCGAAGACCGACGCAAAGGGCGACTGGACCGGCGCCGCGCTCGTCGGCGACTGGCAGGTCTTCGCGCGCGCGCAAATCGATCCCCCGCCGCCGAAGGAGGAGACGCCGACGAAGCCGGGCGGCACCCAGGTCGAGGAGAAGAAGACGAGCCCCGCGACCGACCTCTACCACCTCTTCGGCCTGCTCGCCATGAAAGAGGGCTCGACGCTGAAACTCGTCCCCGACCGCACGGCGAAGCTCTCGTTCGACGGTGAACCCGACCGCCTCCTGATCGTGCCAAGCTCGCTCACCGAGGCGCTCCGCTACCAGGCGCCCCATGCCGCCGTCGCCGACGCCTTCACGCAGCGCGTCGACCTCGCGAGGATCAAGGGCCGCCCCCTCAACTTCCACTCGACGAGCAACCTCGCGTTCGACGTCATGACCTGGGAACCCGCGAAGCGGCTCACCGCCCTCGCCCGGCTCGCTCCCGCCGGCGACGTGAAACTCGCGATGGCGAAGCCCGGCGCGATCACGTTCGATCCCGCGAAATTCCCGGGCGGCGAGAAGCTCGACGTCTCGCTCACCTTCCCCGAATGGCCGCGCGAGCGGTTCGACCTGCACATCGAGGCGCCCGTCGAGATCATCGTGCCGGCGGGGCTCGTCCGTATCGCCACCCGCGCGACGATGAAGCGCGACAGCGTCTTCCACTTCTCTCCACATCTCGCCACCGTCCTCCCCGGCAAGGGTGTCGACCAGACGCCCGGCCCGCTCTCGATCATGCCGCACTACCAGGAATCGCGCGGCCTCATGGTCTGGATCTGCATCCAGGATGCCGTCGGGCGCGTCGTCCGCCACATCGACAACCCGTTCGGCGAGATTTTCTGCTGGTCCAACGGCAAGGAGATGTTCCGCCGCGACCTCAAAGAGCTCACGATGCACTTCCCCAACGAGTTCAAGAACGTCCCGCTGGCGACGCTGACGTACGCCGTCTCGCTCGACGCGGGTGGAACGCCGGTGAAGTTCGCACAAGCCAAGGCGAAGCCGCGGAAGGAGTTCATCGACGCGCCGGCGAAGTGCGTCGTGCCCGAGGATCTCGAGGAGCGCGCCCGCGCGATCCTCCCGATGATCAAGAAGACGCTCGCCGGCTCGCTCAAGACGTTCGGGATCCCGAAGTTCGACCTCAGCCTGAATTTCGAGATCCGCCTGCCGCCCGAAGTCGGCGGCCTCGGCGGCGGCGGCACGATCCAGCTCGATCTCGGCGAGATCCTCCAGTACGCCCACGAGACCGACGCGCTGCCCGGCGCCTACACGCACGAGCTCGGCCACTGCCTCGGCTTCGGCCACGACCCGTACATGACGATGGCGCCGTGCGGCGTCGACGAAGGCCTCTACGGCGAACGCGGCTACAAGCTGCTGATGGGCCGGTCGCTGGCGAAGCTGCTCGGGTATCTCGATCGCGACAGCGACAGCGATGATAGATGGCTTGCCATGAGCGGAGGCGGCGGAGCCGCCGGAGTCGAATGGACTCCGGACGGCGCTGCGTATGCGTCCATGCGCATGCTCTACGCCTTCGAAGTCCATGAACGGATGTTCGAGATGCGGCGCAAGAACGAGGCGCGCCTCGTCAAGGCCGGCTTCTCGATCCCCGAGCAGCAGGCGGCCTACTACGCGGAGGTGACGGCGGAGAGCCCGGCGTGGATCTTTCGCGCGTTCGGATGGCCCGTCTTCGACTACCGCGTGTGGCTCGCGCAGCAGATGATCCGGAACCAGGCGCTCGCCTCCGCGGAGAAGCTGCCGAAGAAGATCGACGGCTCCTATCTCACGACGTGGTGGGTGCGCGGGCCGATCGCGATGGGCAAGGAGGCGCCGGCCGACTATCCCTGGAAGATCCACCAGTGGGACGGCCGCTTCGTGATGCTCGCCTCCGAGGACGACTTCCTCAAGGAGGTCGGCTGGCATTTCTACCTCACGATCCGCAGCGCCGAGGACCGCGCGGTGCTCCTCGCCGTCGGAAGCGACTGCCAGGTCAGCTTCTATCTCAACGGCAAGCGCGTCAGCCGCGTCGCCGCCGCCCCGCAGTTCACCCAGCCGGCCCACGACGGCTACACCATGGAGCGCGGCAACGCGACGATCGTCCCGATCACGCTCCGCAGCGGCGACAACGCGCTCGAGATGACCGTCGTCAAGCCGTCCGGATCGAAGGGGATCTTCCTCGAGATCGCCGGGCTCGACGGCAAGCCGCTAAAGGATGTCGGCTACACGCTCGAGGACGGACCCGACGGCGCCGACCCGAAGAAGGCCGAGAGGGTGAAGCACGCGACCGCCCCGCCGATCTTCAATCCGTCCTTCGAGACCGGCGCGAAGCTGCCGACCGCCTGGGCGCGCGGTGCCAAGGACGGCGACGGCGAATGCGACATCTCGCTCGACGCGGCGATCCACGTCGACGGCAAGCAATGCGTGAAGCTCGAGGCGAAGGGCGCCATGAGCGGCTCGATCCTCCAGCGCATCATCGTCGAGGAGAAGGCGAACTACGAGTTCACGGTCTCCATCCACACCGAGGGGTTCCGCGCGAAGGTCGACCGCGCGTGGGTGATGTTCTTCACCGGCGACGCGTCGCAGGACGAGGGCTTCGTGCGCACGGAGTTCGTCGACACCGATCAGAAAGGCTGGAAGCAGCTCAAGTTCGAATGGAAGGCCGACCGCCGCGAATTCTATGTCGCCTGCGTCCTGCGCGCCGGCGGCGGCGCGAAGGCGTGGTTCGACGGACTGACGCTGACTAAGAAGTAGATCGCTGCTGCACTCGGTCGCTCCCCGACCTCGCGCGGCGGGATAGCGCGGCGCTGCGGCCGCGTTAGCCGATAGCCAGAAGTCTGAGCCGCCTCCCGAGTGAGAGGAACAAGGCGTGATCGTGACTATTGTCTTCTGGGTCGTCGCCGTCGTCCTGCTCCTGCCGGCGCTCGGCTTGCTCTACTTCATCGTCGTCGAGGGCCGCGGCGGCGGGAAGCTGCTCGATCTCCTCATCGGCGTCGCGGTGATGGGGAGCGTCGGCGGCTGCTGCCTCTACCAGGCGATTCAACGGTCTTCGGGGGAGGATAGGTCGTTGCTGCACTCGGCCGCGGAGCGACCTCGCGCAGCGCGATTGCGCGGCGCTCACGCGCCGCGTTAGCGGTTAGCCGGAGGGCTGAGCCGCCTCCCGCCTCATGACCGCGGTGCGGTTCTCCGGGTCGAGCGGATCGACCAGGACGACGACCGCGCCTCCGCCGTCGATCCACGGCGCCGCTCCCGCCGCGAAGCTCCGGTTTCCCTTCGCGAGAATCTCCCCGGCCGCGAATTGGAACGTGACCGACGTCGCGCCGATGTGCGTCGCCCGCGCGCGCGTCTCAAGCCCCTCCCGCCAAAGCGCATCCGACCGGCCGCGCGACCGCAGCACCATGACGGCGGAGAGTGGGACGACGAACAGGAGCGGAAAGCCGAACGCGACGGCGCACGTCCATTGCTCCTTGAGTCCGGGAACAAGGCTGAACCCCGCCAGGCCGATGAGGTAGAGGATGCTGATCCAGAGGGCGCGGCACCACGCCCGCGGACGATGCAATCGGATCCACTCGCGATTCGGCGGACGCGGCACGGGAGGAAGCAGCGCAGGTACCGGGCGCGGCAGAAGTTCGCGCAGCGTCTCGGGCGGCAACATCTCCAACCGCAGGGCGGTCATCCGCTTCGGGTTGCGCGGATCGTAGAGCATCGGTCCGCGCCCCGTCACCGCGCCCAGGTCATAAGGCACGCCTTGCACGAAGATGGCCTCGCTGCCCGCCATGAACCGAACGCCGCGCGGATCGCGAAGCGCCTCGCCCACCGTCTCCTGGCCGTGCGTCAGCAGCCGACGCTCTCGGCGCGCGTAGAAGTGGAAATACAGGCTGAGGAGGACGGAGACTCCTGATCCCACGAAACCGTAGATCGCCATCAGCTCATCATCGCCATTCGGCCGCCGGTCCCCATGCTCCATCGCGGTCAGTCCCACGAGGAGGCCCGCGCTGATCCCGCCGATGAAGACCAGTGCGATGGCTTGAATGAACCTCACGCTGCGCGCCATCGCGGGAGGCACCGCTCGCGGCACCGGGGGAAGCAGATTCGCCATCCGCCATCAGCATAACTCTCTCACTCTCCCACTCTCTCACTCGAGAGCTACACTATTCGCGCTGTGCCCTCCCACCCCTCAGGCCCACCGCCCGAACTCGACGGCCTTCCTCCCTCCTCGCGCATCGGAAAGTTCGTCCGCACCACCCTCCTCGGCCGCGGCGGCAGCGGCGACGTCTACAAGGCCTGGGACACCGAACTCAACCGGTGGGTCGCGCTCAAGTTCCTCCGAAGCGACGATGAATCCGAATCGGCCCGCCTCCGACGCGAAGCGCAGACCGCCGCCCGCCTCAACCACCCCAACATCTGCGCCGTCTACGACGTCGCCGTCCACGAAGGCCGCCCCTTCATCGCGATGCAGTTCATCGATGGCGCGATGCTGGCCCACGGCCCGGACCTCCGCCGCGGCGTGCGCCACGTCCGCGACGCCGCGCTCGCCGTCCACTACGCCCACCAGCAGGGCGTCATCCACCGCGACATCAAGCCCGCCAACCTCATGCTCGAAGAGCCCGAGCATTCGTCCGCACCCGCGCGCGGTTCGAGCGCCCAGCGCCCCGCGCCCACCGCGCCGCGCATTTACGTCATGGACTTCGGCCTCGCCAAGCAGCTGGCCACCGCGTCATCACTCTCCGTCAGCGGCATGATGGTCGGCACGCCCGCCTACATGCCCCCCGAGCAGGCGCGCGGACAGGCCCAGTTGATCGACGCGCGCAGCGACGTCTACGCGCTCGGCGCGACGCTCTACGAACTCGCGACCGGGCACGCACCCTTCCGCGGCGAGAACGCGCTCGACATCGCGATGCAGATCATTCACGACGATCCCCTCCCGCCCCGCGCGACCATTCCGAACGTCGACCCCGATATCGAGACGATCATCCTCAAGTCTCTCGAGAAGGAGCCCGAGCACCGCTACGCGACCGCCGAAGAGCTCGCCGCGGACCTCTCCCGCTGGCTCGAAGGAGAACCGATCCACGCCCATCCACCCAGCACGCTCTACCGCATCCGGAAGCGGCTGAAGAAAAACCGCGTCGCGGCCATCACCATTCTCGTCGCGGCGGCCGCCATCGCGCTGATCGTCTCCTTCGTGCTTCCCCGCTGGAGCGCCGACCGCGCGGCCCGTCTCGCCGCCGAGCAGCGCCAGGCGGAGTTCCAGGAGGTCAACCGGCTCTGGTCGGAGTTCCTCGTCGTCCGCGAGTGGTCCCGCCAGCCGTTCCGCGAGGCGGCCGCCGTGCGCGACGCGCGCATCCGGGCGATCGCCTCCATCACGCGATTCGCCGAGACGCATCCGGACGTGGCCGCCGCGTGGTACATCCGCGCCCGCGCCGCGCTTCACGAGGGACGGCTCAGCGACGCCGCGTCCGCCGCGGCTCGCGCTCTCAAGGCCGACGCGACGTTCACTCCCGCGCTCGGCGTGACGGCGCAGGTCCGGCTCGAACTCTGGCGTCGCGCCCTCCAGCTCGGCGATGTCTCCGCCGACACGCTCCAAGCCCAGGCGCGCGAGGCGCTCACCGTCCGCCCGACTGCCTCCGCCGAGCGGTTCGGCCTCGCCCGGACCGACGACGACGCGGTGGCGGCCGTCGTCTGGAGCGCCCTCGAACAGGCGGTCTGCCGCTCCGATCCCAGCGGTGCGGTCGACGCGCTCACGCGCGCCCACAAGGCCGGGCCGTCGGAGGAGTACTGCCGATGGCTCGCGCAGTTCATCGACACCGCAGGGGAGCAGAGGCGATGGCTCGACGAGGCGGTGCGGATCGCACCATGGTGGCTGCCGGGCCGGCTCGACCGCGCCACCTTCGCGTACGATGCCGGACGCTTCACCGAGACGGCGAGCGACGCGACCGTCGCCCTCGACCTCGATCCCGGCTCTGCGTTCGCTTACCAGCTTCGTGGAGCCGCGCACTTCCGTCTCGGCCGGCGCGAGGAGGCGCACGCCGACTTCAACCAGGCGATTGAGCGCGATCCGCGGAACGCGTCCCTCTTTACCAACCGCGGCGCCGTCCTGAAGGAGCTCGGCGATGACGACGCCGCCATCCAGGATCACACGAGGGCCCTGGCGATCGAGCCCGACCATCCGCACGCCTTGACGAATCGCGGCATCATCCTGGCAATGCGCGGCGATCGCGACGGCGCGCTCGCCGACCTCGACCGCGCCGTCACCGTCGCACCCCGCTGGTACGGCGCGTGGTCGTTCCGGGCCAACGCTCGGACCCTGCTCGGCGACCGGGACGGAGCGCTTCGCGATTACGAGAGGGCGCTCGAGCTCAACCCGCGCGATGCGCAGATCTGGGCCAACCTCGGCAATCTTCATCGCGAGTCAGGACGGCGGCGGGACGCCCTGGCCGCCTACTCGAAAGCCGTGGAAGCCGACCCCGACAGCGTCACCGCGCGCACCAACCGCGGGCTGCTTCGGCGCGACACGGGCGACCTCAAGGGATCGCTCGCCGACTTCGATCATGCGATCGGGATCAAGCCGGACGACGCCGACTCGTGGACGAACCGCGGCAAGACGAAGCACGCGATGGGCAACTTGGCGGGGTCGATCGCCGATCACACGAAGGCGATCGAACTCGCCCCCGCCCGGGCCGAGCCGTACTACAACCGCGCCCTGGCGCGCGCGGCCGACAATGACCGGACGGGCGCGATCGCCGACTACACGCTCGCCATCGAACGGAAGCGCGACTACCCGGACGCCCTCACGAACCGCGGACTCCAGCTCATGATCACCGGCGAGTTCGAAGCGGCGCTTGCCGACCAGAAGCGCGCGGTCGAGCTTGAGCCCGAGAATCCCGTCTATCGGACGAACCTGGGCGTGGTGCTTGGAAAGATGGGGGACAAGGAGGGCGCCATCGCGGAATGGGAACGCGCCCTGCGCCTGGCTCCCAGTGACTGGCCCTACCGTCGTACGGTGGACCAGATGATCAAGGGGGCGCGTAAGTAGGGCACGGACGCTGACGCCTGAGGCGCGTCCTCCGTCACTACTTTTCCATCCTCAAGAACCACGCGCTGCCGTGCTTCACGAACGCGATGTCCTCGACCTTCCCGTCGGCGTTCGTGCACTTCCCCACCGCGTTCGCGCCGTCGATCTTCACCTCTCTCAGCGTCGCGCCCGCCGACGCCTCGAGCGACTTCGCGAAGTTCTTTTCCTTCGAGTGCTTCTCCATGAAGGCGAGGTAGTCGGCAAAGAGCGCCGGCTTGTCCTTCACGCCCCCGAATACCTCCTGCATCGCCGCCTTGAGCTTCGCCTTGTCGTCGAACGGGACCTTCACGCTCTCCTTCCGCTCCACGACGCCGTGCCGGGCCTGGAGTGCCTTGAGCTCCGCCTCCGCGTCCTTGTTGCTCGCCGTCACCATCCCGCAGCCCATCGCCATTCCAAAGAGCATCTCGTTTGATTCGTCGGGGTTGACGCACAGGTAGAAGCTCTTCCAGTCCTTCTTCTGCGTCGCCATCCTCATCCGCTCGAACACGGCTTCCGGCGTCGCTGCCCCCGCTTCGACCGTGGGAGCACACGCCGTCAGCGCCACGAGCCCCGCCAGCGCCGTCAGCCATCGCTTCATTCGTCTCTCCACTACTTCAATCCGTTCTTGATCACTGCCTCCATCGCCTCGCAGAACCGGTCGATCTCCTCGAGCGTCGTCCAGACGCTCGGCGAAACCCGCACGCCCTTGACGTCGTCGTGCCCGATCGGCGTCGCGATGATCCGGTGCTTCTCCCACAGGTGATCGACGAGCTTCCCCTGGTCGACGCCGTCGACGGCCACCGTCGCGATGCCGCACGCGAAGCCCGGCTTCAGGCTCGTCAGCAGCTTCACCTTGCCGGTCTTCAACAGCCGCTCCGCCCAGCGGTTCCGCAGGAATCGCAGCCGCGCCGCCTTGCGCTCCGGCCCGATCCCCAGGTGGAACGTGATCGACTCCGCGACCGCCAGGGTGTTCGCCGCGGGATGGGTCCCGATCTCCTCGAACTTCCGGATGTCGTTCTCCTGCTCCTTCGCCGCCGCCATCAACGGCCACAGGCCCCCGATCTTGTCCTTCTTCACGTAGAGCATGCCGGTCCCCACCGGCGCGAAGAGCCACTTGTGCAGGCTCGTCGCGTAGTAGTCGCACTCGAGGTCCTTGATCGTGAAGGGCCAGTGCCCGAACGCATGCGCGCCGTCGATGATCACCGGAATCCCCTTCGACCGCCCGAGCGCCACAACCTCCTTCGCCGGAAGGATCTGCCCCGTCAGGTTGATGATGTGGCAGCAGAGAATCAGCTTCGTCTTCGGCGTGAGGTTCTGCTCGTAGCGCCGGACGATCTCCGCCGGGTCCTCGCACGGGACGGGGATCGGGAACGTCTTGAGCACGACGCCCTCGCGACGCTCCCGCTGCTTGAAGGTGTTGAGCATGCGCGGGTAATCCTGGCTCGTGCAGAGGATCTCGTCGCCCGATTTCAGGTCGATCCCGAACTGCGCCGTCTGGAGCCCCTCCGACGCGTTGCGCGTGATGGCGATTTCCTCGGCATCGACCCCGAAGAGCTTCGCGAGCTTGACGCGGACGCCCTCGCGCTGCGGCTCCAGGACGCGCCACATCGTGTACGCCGGCGCGGTGTTCGTGTAGTCGAGGTGGCGCTTCATCGCTTCGAGCGCCACGGCCGGCGACGGGCTCACGCCGCCCGAGTTCAGGTTGATGAGCGAGCGGTCGCAGGTGAACGCCTGCTGGACCTTGAACCAGTACGACTCGTCGGCGGCGATGTCGTCGGGCGACCCCTGCGCCCGCGCCAGGTCGGCGAGAACCTCCCGCATCGTCAGCGGATTGAGGACGGCGCCGAGCGCCATGAACGTGCGGCGGTCAAGCATGAGCCCCCCACGAAAAGGAATGACGGGTACGAAGATACGAAGTCACGAAGGGAACGAAAACACGTAGTTACTTTTCTCTCGTCGCCGCGACCCGGAACCCGACATACGTCGTCACTCCGTAGTCATACCAGTTCGTCGCCGCGCGGAACTGCCACGTCCAGTCAAGGGTGTATGCACCGCCCTTCAGCAGCACGTCCACCGACGAGCCGCCCCGCAGGTCGGCGCACCACTCACGCACGCTGCCGCCGAGATCGCGCACGCCCCACGGGCTCTCGTCCGGCAGCCGCGCGCCGACCGGCTGCGAACTGGCGCTCGAATGGCGGTTGACGCAGAACGACGCGTCGAACCGGTTGCCCCAGGGAAACTTCCGTCCATCCGCGCCCCTCGCCGCTTTCTCCCACTCGAGCCCCGTCGGCAACCGGAAGGTCCAGGGACCCCGCGCCGCCGACGTCAGCCACTGGGCGTAGGCCAGCGCGTCGACATACGAGACGCCGAAGACCGGGCAGGACTGGTCGATGCCGGCGGCGACGTCGACCGTCGTCGCGTCGCGCGGAATCGAGAGGAAATACCCGCCGTCGAGATGCTGTCTCGGCGATCGCTTCTGCGCCTCTTCCGCCGACCCGGACGCCACGAGCGCGCGCAGGAACTCGACGTACTCGCGGATCGTGACCTCGAAGCGCTTGACGGCGAAATCCTCCAGCACCGTGGCGCGGTCGAGGGCGAGCGATCCCGTGGCCTCGCGGTCACCGCCCGAGATGAACCGGCCTCCCGCCACCCACACGAATCCCTCGGGCAGATCCTCGGGCCGCGCCGCCTTCACGGTCGCATTCTCGATTCCGCGGGAAACCAGGACCGGGACCCGCCATTCGACACTTCCCCGCCGCAGCAGCACGAGGTACGAACCGCGCCGCAGCGACACGGTCCCCGCGAGCCGGTTGAAGTCCGTCGCGTCGAAGTTGCCTTCGGCCTGGCACTCGCGCGTCGCGGCGCGGTAGGGCCGGGCGCGCAGCACCGTCTGCCGATCCTCCTCGTAGCGGAAAAGCCAGGCCTGTGCATCGGCCTCGATCGTGATCTGCCCCGCATGCTCCAGCGCCTCGGTGACCGAGGGCAGGTTTGTCTGCTTCAGCATCTGCTCGAACGCCGCCGCGCGCGCCTCGTCCTCGTCGCGGACCGCCTCGTCGAGCCGCGCCCACAGAAACGCCGCGAACCGTTCGGCGATCGCCCGGTCGCCCGTCAGCCGCAGGGCCGATGCGTACGGCCCCACGACCTGGCGCTCCAGCACGGCGAGCTTCTGCTGCAGCAGCCGCTGCTCGCGCTCCATCGCGAAGAGCGGCTCTTTCACCGCGATCGAATCGGCCGGCCTGACGGCCATCCACCGTCGCCTCAGGTCGCCATCGAGCTCGTCGAGCCGGCGGCGCATCCGCTCGTACTCGGCCTCGAGTTCGCCGGCGTCGCGCGCCAGCTCCTCCGCGCGGCGGCGCGCACCCTCCTCGCGGGCCTTTCGCGACGCCTCCTCGCTGCGGCCCCGCGCTTCCAGCGCCCCCATCGGCTCCAGCGACGCCCACAGCCGCGCGGCCGTTGACCAGTCGGAGGCCTGCTCCGCCGCCACGGCCTGGCGACGCAGCGCTTCGCGCTCCGCGGCCGCCGTCGACGACCGCAGCAGCAGGAGGCCCGCGACGATGATCGTCGCCGCCGCCAGCGCGCCGCCCGCCGCCGCCGTCGCGCGGTTGTGGCGCGCCCACTTCGCCCCCCGCGTCATCAGGCTCGGCGCTTTCGCCAGGATCGGCTCGCCGTCGAGCCACCGCTGGAGATCGTCGGCGACGTCGCGCGCGCCGGAATAGCGCCGCGCCGCGTCCTTCTCCATCGCCTTGAGCGTGATCAGCTCAAGGTCCGTCGGCACCGGCCGGAATGTCCCGGGCTTTTTCGGCTCGACGCCGATGACCGCCATCGCGATGTCGAGCGCGCTCTCGCCTTCGAACGGCGGACGGCCTGACAGGAGTTCGTAGAGCGTCGCTCCGAGGCCGTAGACGTCGGTGCGCTCGTCGCAGCGCCGGCCCTCCGCCTGCTCCGGCGCCATGTAGGCCGGAGTCCCGATCATCATCCCCGCCGCGGTCAGCGTGCCGCCGCCGCCGACGCGGCGGGCGAGGCCGAAGTCGGTGACCCACGCGCGCCCGTCGCGGCCGACGAGCAGGTTCTGCGGCTTGAGATCGCGGTGCACGACTCCATGCTCGTGCGCGTGCTGGATCGCGCGCGCCGCATCGCGCACCACCTCGGCGGCCCGCCTCGGCTCCAGCCGCGCGAGGTTCGCCGGCTTCCCGTCGATGAAGTCCATCGCGAGATAGGGCCGGCCCTCGTGATCGCCCACCTCGTGCACCGGGACAATGTTCGGATGGGCCAGCTGCGCCGACATGCGCGCCTCGCGCGCGAAGCGGACGAGGTCCTCCGGATGGTCGGAGTGGAGGAATTTCAGCGCCACGTCGCGGCTCAACTGCTCGTCGCGCGCGCGCCAGACGGCGCCGAAGCCGCCGGTCCCGATTCCCTCAATCAGCAGGTATTTCCCGATGCGCAGGCCGGGCGAGGGGGACGCCATAGGCCAATTCTACCCCGTCCTTCTACTGGCTATTGTTCACTGGCGACTGCTACTTCTTCATCAGTCCGTCGACGACGATCTCCATCAGCCCATGCTCGCCCGCGCCGACCGACGCCCAGCGCACGATCCCTTCGCGGTCGATCACCACCAGCGTCGGCACGCCGATGATCTTGAACGCCTTGTTGTTCGCGCCGGTGTCGTTGATCGCCAGCGGGTAGGTCAGCTTCATGTCCGTGCGGAACTTCTCGACGTGCGCGGGGTACGTCTCCGTTGTCAGCGGCCGCACCGCCTTCTTCTCACCGACGTCGTAGCCGTAGTTCTCCGACTTGCACAGGCCGACCACCCGCAGCTCCGCGTGACGCTTGCTGAGCTCCACGAGCCCAGGCATGTGCCGGCGGCACGGCTCTCACCACGACTGCCAGAAATCGAGCAGAACGACGTTCCCTTTCCACGCCTCCAGCGGCTTCGCGCCGGGATCCTTCTCGGCGCCGATCCAGTGGTCGACAAGGACCTCCGGCGGCGCCTTCCCGAGCATCGCCGCCGCCGCGGCGACGTACGTCCGGTGGTTCTTCTCGACCGCCGATGCGTTCGTCGCGTCGGTCCTGAGGTAGTCCTCCATGAGCGCGCGCGCGTTGTCGTGCTTCAGCCGGCCGACGAGGAACGCCGTCTTGCACTGCACCGCCCACCCCTGGAGATCGGGGAAGGCGTCGCGCTTCTCGAGGACGGCGTCGACGATCTTCTCCGCCGCCTCGGTCCGCTTCAGCCCCATCGTCCCGAGAAACCGCGCCTGCATCGCGCCGGCCGGCGCGTCCTTCTCGATCTCGTCGGCGAACGCGATGAGCTCGTCGTACCTCCCGAGCTCCGCGAGCTCGCGCGGATAGAGCGCCGTCCGGACGAAATCGCCGACGCGCTTCTCCTTCGCCACGTCCTTCTCGGCGTCGATCAGCACCCGCATCCACTTCACGGCGCGCTCCGGGTTCTTCGAGTTGAGCGCGGCCAGCGAAATCCGGTAGAGCGCGTTTCGGTGCTCGTCGCTGCCCGCCTTGAGCGACGCGATGAACTTCTCGAGATCGTCGGCCGCCGCCTTGTAGTCCCGCACGTCCTCGTGGGCCATCGCGCGCCAGTCGTACGCGGCGGCGGGCAATCGGCCTTTCGCCTCGGCGAGGAACTGGTCGCGAAGGCCCTCGGCCGCCTGCTGGAGCTTCTTCACGTCGTCGGGCATCGTGCCCTTCCCCGTCTTGCCCTGCTTCTGCGCCTCCTGCCAGGCCTTGACGAACTCCTGCTTGGCCGCCTGCCACTGGTCGAACGCGGCGCGCAGCGCTTCCGTGTCGTCCTGAACCAGGAGAAGCCCCGCTACGACCAGGAGTGTTCCCATGAAAGCGGATGGCGTCAGCATCAATCCAGCTTCCTCCAGCCGTCCTTCCGCGGCTCCACAGGGAACGTCATCACCGCTTCGCCCATCGTGTCCTTCTGCCACATGGTGATCGATTCGTCGACGATGTACGTCATCCGTCCCGTGACGCCGTAGTCGGCGGGGTAGGCGACGAACGCGTATTTGCCCGGGTGTCGCATCTTGGCCTCCTCAGCCGCGTACGGCCTGATCCCAAGGCCATCGTTGTAGAACGGAACCACCCGGAACAGGTATCCCCACCCCGGCTTCGGCAGTTTTCCGGAGATCGCCGCCGCGTCCGCCTCGGCGGCCTTCGGCTCGATCAGCTTGATCTCATAGTCCCCGACCTTCATGTAGTGCAGCTGGGCGACGTCGCCGACCCAGAAATCGTTGATCCGGTTGTCGTCGCGGTCATTCGATCGGAAATCGGCCTGGGCCGTGGAGAAGGTCCTGAGTGTGCCGCTCGCATTCCGCTCGTTCGCGGTGACGCCCTTGCCCGCGAGGCGGGTGAGGAAGGCATGCACATCCAGCGGCGCTCCCGACGAGGCCGCGATCGCCGCGATGCGGTTGGCGACTCCCTCGAGCCGCGCCTTCGCCTCCTTGTCCGTCGCCTTCTCCGCCAGGGCGCGAAGCGACGCGACCGCGTCCTCGCCCATCGTGAGAAGCTCCTTCTCCGCCTTGTCGCGATCGTCGAGCGATTCCCCGCCAAGCACGGCGGCAAGCTTCGCCAGCTTCTCGGACTGTTCCTTCGTCAGGGCCGATGGCGACTGGGGCCCCTTCGACGAGATCCTCGCCGCGTTCCCGTCGCTTGTGTAGACGAACTCCGCGCCCCATCCGTCCTTCGTCGGCGCGCCGGCCTCCTTGAGGGTCGCCGGCAGCTTGCCGTTCTTCGTCGCGTAGGCGTTGACCAGCAGCCGCGCCTGCGTGAGCCGCCACTGGGTCGTCAGCCTCCTGAATTCGGGGATCGGTCCGACGCGCAGCACGAGTTGCTTGCCTGCCAGCTTCTTGCCGTCGTACTCGAGCTTCGGCACCGACTCGAGGAAGCCGCCGTCGGGCACGTTAATGTTGTTTCTCGGCATGCCCACGAGAGCGTCGAGCGACTTCGGGAAGCCGCCGTTCCACATCGCGTAATACTCGAGCGCGAACCGCACGACCGCCGCCTCGTCCACCACCGGCTTTGGCGGCTCGAAGGCGCCATCCGGAACCTCGGCATCGAAGGCGAAGCCGCTGATCGTCTCGACGAGTTCGAACTCGTTCTTCACTTCCGCCTTGCCCTGGACCAGCGCCAGCGTCTCGGCGTCGAACCACAGCGTCTGCGAGAGCGCGGTGCGCTCCCCCACCGTGGCGGTGAAGCTCACGACCCTGGCGTCGCGGCCGTTGATCTTCTCGTTCTTCTCCAGCTTGAGATCGCTGATAGCGACCTCCTGCGTGCCGGGCTCGAAGACCCTCGTCATCAGGGCGACGATCGCCCCCTGGCGCAGGAGCGCCGTGAGGAGATCGGCCGCCGCCTTGTCGGGCGCCTTCCGGACGATCTCGAGGTCGCTGATCGTCTTGCCGTCGCAGACTTCCGTATGCGAGTCGGCGCGGCCTTCCTCGAACGTGGCGTCCAGCTTGTACTTGTCGCCCTTGAAGAGGACCGAGTACTTGATCGAGCCCTCGGTCTTGCCGCCGGCCTTCATCTCGCCCGCGCCCGACCAGCCGACCGACTTGGCCTTCAGGTACTTCTCCACGACCTTCTTCATGAACTGCTCGGCGGTCTCTTCCTGGCAGGCGAGAGACAGGCACAGCGCGACCAGGGCGATTCTCATGGTTCAATTCCTCAAAGTCGGAAGAGAGTCTACCGCTACGGTGCCTGTTTCGCGCCTCCAAGCCGCGGTTGTGCGGAGTCCGCGGCTTTCACCGTAGCGCGGCATAGCCGCAACCAAACTCGGAGGGAAGTAGACACGGCGTCCATCCGTGGGTAGGAAGGGAGTTGCAACACAACCTTTCCACTCAGGAGGACGCCGTGGAGCGATTTATACACCGAT
>Ga0247727_10004621_pt1 | contig 28957 bp, 17 predicted proteins | sample WisWelCaveWW1625_FD_202498 | JGI IMG/M metagenome (GOLD analysis project Ga0247727, IMG submission 202498) | Biofilm microbial communities from Wishing Well Cave, Virginia, United States - WW16-25 | ecosystem: Environmental > Aquatic > Deep subsurface > Groundwater > Cave microbial mat | place...
TACTTCGGCCTGTCTGTCGTCGAACCGAAAACGCCCGCGATCCTCCGCACGCTCGTCGATCTCTGTATGCGCGTGGATGATGCAGACGACCTCAGTCGCGTCGCCTGGGGAGCAAAATTACAAGAACGCGAACTGCTCGAATTCCTGACGCCTCATCTGAACTCGCCCGATGCCGCGCAGCGCGCGAAGGCCCAAGTGTTGGAGCGTATCTTCAAGGGTGAACTCAAGGCAATGGTCTGGGCAGCCGAGGAGGCCAGGAAACGTGCCCAGGCCAAGCACGCCGGCGACCTGCCGCGCATGAAGAACGTCCTCGAGAACGGCTCGACCCAAGATCGCCGCGCGACGCTGGAACTCGTGGCGCGCGACCGCATCACGCTCATCATGGACGATTCCTTCGTCGCCGCGTTTGAGGCGTGTGCCAAGGACGAAGACCCGCGCGTGCGAAACGACGTGGCCGTCCTCGCCGGGTTCCGCTGGGTTTGGTCCGCCGAGTCGCAGCACGCCGGGGCCATCGACCTCATGCTGCGACTCTCGCAAGACCCCGACCGCGACGTACACGACAACGCGGTGTATTACGGCCTGTCCACCGTGCAAAAGAAAGACGACCGCGTCATTCGCCGCTTGTTGGAGATGGCCTTCGCCGATCGCGAGGCGAATCTTTACCGACGGATCGGCTGGGGCCTAAAGGATCACCAAGACCGGGCTGCCGAACTACTGAACGAGTACCTGCGCGGCGACAACCCGGCGCACGCGTGTGCCGCCCGCGAAGTCTACAAAGACATCACCGGCCGCGAGCCGCCCGAAGCGCCGCCGCCGAGCGGCGAGGACAGCCGGAGCTAGAGGGAGAGGGAACAAGTGCGCGCGCACGGGTCGAATGCATGAGGAATAGCTGAAACTCGCGAGTGTGGCTTCATCGCCGGAAACTCATTCGCATTTCGTCTCGCCCGCCGTATCATAGCCGCATGAAACGCACTCACTTTCTCGCGGCTGAAGTGTTCGGCTACAGCTACTACAACTACGACCAACATCTCGGTGAACGGCCCGGCATGGGCAACCTACGGTTCGAGAAGCTCATGCTGGACGACGCGCGGGCGCTCGAGCGTGCCAAGGCCGAGGGGTGGGACGACGCGCGGCTGGCGAAGGTGCTCGATGTCGACGTGACGCTGGTGCCGCGATACCGTCGGGCTTTCCGCGACGCGATTGAAGTCGTCGATGCGCCGAACGCTGCCGAGTCGTTTCGCCGCGGTGTCCGTATCGCAATCCTCGCGGCGCTCGGCACACGGCTGGCCGGCGAGGCTGAAGTCGAATCACTCGTGAACCAGATTTGTTACCGCGCCGCCGATCTCGGCTTCCTGCTCGATTGCGAGAAGAAGCGGCTATCCGAATACGTCCATCCGCTTCGCCTCGGCGAACCGAATTCTGACGACAAATCCGAATGACTCCCGTTGGACCAGACTCCAGCCAATGAGGATGTGTGGTGAACAAACCGATTCGATCCTTGCTCGCCTCGATCCTCGACTACGCCGGGCTGTTTCCGCCGGCGGGGTTGGAGATGGTCGCGGCTGTGTCGAATTACGCCGCGTATCGTGCGTGTGAACATGCCTGGATGCTCGGGCGATTCATCGTGCCGGTCGCGCGATTGGAGGAGTTTGAGACGGCGGTCGAGGAGCACGCGAGTCGGCTCAATGGGCATCGTGCCGCGGTGAGTGGTGCGAGAGATCAGACATTGCGATTGAGCGTGCTGGCCGCGACGAACTTGGAGGCGGACCTGGCCGCGATTGCGGATTTCAACGGGCGACACGCGGCGTCGGACGGTGCCGGTTGCGCCGAGCCAGTTACGGCCCCCCTCACCCCAACCCTCTCCCCCCGTCGCGGGGGGAGAGGGCAGGGTGAGGGGGCCTGCGCGTTCCTCATCGACACAATCGAACTGAAGGCAACGCGTCCGGACGAGATCACCAAAGCGATGCAGCAGGTGCCCGCGGGACTGTGCGCGTACGTAGAAGTACCCGTGTCGAGCGACGAGTCGATGCTGGCTGCGGCTCGTGCGGCTGGGGCTCGCGTGAAAGTGCGAACTGGTGGCGTCACGCGGAACGCGTTTCCCACGTGCGACGACTTAGCCCAGTTTCTCGTCCGGTGTGCCCGCGCCGGCGTGCCATTCAAGGCGACGGCGGGACTGCACCATCCGGTTCGATCGGTGCAACGACTGACCTATGCCGACGACAGCCCGTGCGGCACGATGCACGGATTCTTGAACGTCTTTCTAGCGGCAGCCGGCGTGCGCGCAGGCATGACCGGCGATGAGGCCACGCGGCTATTGGCCGAATCGGGCCAAGTTGCATTTCGGTTCGGCGAACATGGCGCGAGTTGGGGACGGTATCGCTGGTCAAACGTCGAGTTGCGGGCTACGCGAGAAGAATTCGCAATCTCGTTTGGTTCGTGCTCGTTTCAGGAACCCATCGACGACCTGAGAGGCATGAGGCTGCTATGAGTGCGATTCCACAAGCGGTCAACGAAACACACGACGCCCAGTTGCGGAGTTGGGTCGAGTCGGCGAACCAAGCGGGAACGGATTTTCCAATTCAAAACCTGCCGTTTGGCGTTTTTCGATCCGATCGTAACCCTCGGCCGGGCATTGCGGTGGCGATCGGCGAATCGCTGCTCGATCTTGGCACCTGTGCCGATGCAGGGTTGCTCGACGGCTTGGCCGCCGATTTGATCGAAGCCTGTCGTGCATCGTCGCTCAATTCGCTCATGGCCCGAACGTGCCAGGACTGGTCGAAGTTGCGAGCCCGCGTGAGTGAACTGCTTCGGGCGGACGGTGGAAAAGGGGACAGGTCCAATTTGTGCGAAGCACCCGAAGGGCCGTTCCGGCAAATTGGACCTGTCCCTTTTTCCACCGTTGAGCGGGCGTTGTTGCCGCTGCCCGACGTCGAAATGTTGCTGCCGGCCGAAATTGGCGATTACTCTGACTTCTATGCGTCGATCTACCACGCGACGAACGTCGGCGCGATGTTCCGGCCGGATAACCCGCTCTTGCCGAATTACAAGTACGTGCCGATCGGCTACCACGGCCGCGCCTCGTCGATCGTCGTGAGCGGCAAGTTGGTCTACCGCCCGTGCGGCCAGACGAAAGACGACAAACAAGAACAACCGACTTTCGGACCGAGTCGCCTGCTGGACTACGAGTTGGAACTCGGTTTATTCGTCGGGCCAGGCAATCGGCAGGGCGAGCCAATTCCAATCACTAATGCTGAGCGGAACATTTTCGGCGTGTGTCTCGTAAACGATTGGTCCGCCCGCGATGTGCAAAAGTGGGAGTACCAACCTCTCGGTCCGTTTCTCGCGAAAAGTTTCGCAACGTCGATCTCGCCGTGGATCGTGACGATGGAGGCGTTGGCTCCGTTCCGCGTGCCGGCGCTGGTGCGGCCGCCTGGCGACCCGTCGCCACTCGATTACCTGTCCGACGCGACAGACCGCGAACGCGGCGGCATCGACCTCACACTCGAAGTTTGGCTGCAAACCCGTTCGATGCGCGAGCGCGGAATTTCACCTGCTCGCGTCAGTCGCAGCAGTTTCCGCGACATGTACTGGACGGCCACCCAACTGCTCACGCATCACGCCTCGAACGGCTGCAATCTGCGCCCCGGTGACCTCTTGGCCAGTGGCACCGTCTCCGGCGCGACGAAAGAGTCGCGCGGTTGTCTTTTGGAACTCACGTCGCGCGGTACAGACCCAATTACACTGCCCGGCGGCGAGCAGCGTCGATTCCTCGAAGACGGCGACGAGATCATCCTCCGCGGATTCTGCGAGCGCCCCGGATTCACCCGCATCGGCCTTGGCGAATGTCGCGGCACGGTTCAGCCGCCTCTACCCAACGTCGAGCGAATTCCCAGAGTCTAGTAACCACCGATCGCACCGATGACACAGAGCGAGATTGCTCGGAGAACGCCGTGTCAAAGAAGTGTGGCTGCCCCTCTGTGAAATCGGTGTCACTGTGGTTCCACTAATTTTATCGTAGCCCACCCTTGACACGTCACCGGTTGTGAGTAGACTTCTAATTAATTAGTAGTTTGGCTCGGTCACGAGGAGCGATGCGACATGGCACGACCAGCGTCCAAGCATCCGACGGAGTTAGAGTTGGCGATCTTGAAAATCCTTTGGCGCGACGGAGCGTCGTCGGTGCGGCAGGTGCGCGACGCGCTCGTCGAGTTCCGCGACCTGGCTTACACGTCGGTCATGACGATTCTCGGCATCATGACGCGCAAGGGCTACGTAAGGCGGAACAAGTCGGGCGGCAGTTTCGTCTACAAGGCGGTGCTCACCGAGGGCGCTGCCGGCCGCGGGATGCTCCGCGACATTGTGGACCGCGTGTTCGACGGCTCGGCAGTGGCTGTCATGCAGCACCTAATCGAAACGGGCGATCTGGACGCCGACGAACTGGCCCAGGTCCGGCAGCTCATCAACCGCAAAGCGAAGGAACAGTCATGACAACATTGGACTGCGGCGACTTGTCGCCGCTTTTCTGCCGGCGACTTGTCGCCGTATTCCCGGTTGTCGCAAGAAAATGTTGACGGGTATCCCGCGCCGACAAGTCGGCGACGGAAAACAAAAGCGGTGACAAGTCACCGCACTCCACATGGGAGCAGCCATGAACTTCACATCATTTCTTGACCCGTCCCTCAGCATTCGGCTCCTACTCGCGCTCGGCCACTTTCTCTGGCAAGGGCTGGCGGTCGCGCTCGTGGCCGGTGCGGTGATCACCGTGCTCCGCCGAGCGTCCGCGCAGGCGCGGTACGGCGTGCTCGTCGTCGCGCTCGCCGCAATGTTTGTCTGTCCGCTAGTGACGTTTTGTCTGGTGACCGTCCCGACTCCGCTGCAGCCGCTCCCGGTCGAACAAGTTGTCACAGCAATCGCATTCAACGATGTGCCGTCATCGGTTCCGTTGCACAGGGTTCTGCCGGAGATGATTCAGCCGCCACAGGGTGCTGCCGAAACCACCAGCAGCGATCCGCAGCCCGACGGTGTACTGGGCGCTACGTCGCCGTCGGCGCCGAGCAAGCGAGCATTCGACTGGCAGCGATTCGCCCCCGCGGCCGTCGCAGCCTATCTCGCCGGCGTCATCGGGTTGCTCGGTCGGCTCGTCCTCGGTCTCCACGGCGGTCGCCGCCTGTGCCGCCGGTCGGAACCGGTCGAAGATCGAATGATTCTCGAAAAACTCACGCGGCAAGTTCGCTCGCTTGGCCTTTGCTTCACGCCCGCTGTCGCCTGGTGCCGGCAAGTCGCCGTGCCCGTCGTCGTCGGCGTGCTGCGGCCGACGATCCTGCTGCCGCTCTCGCTCGCCACCGGCCTCGCGCCCGATCAAGTCGCCGCGATCCTGACGCACGAACTCGCCCACATCCGCCGCTACGACCATCTGGTCAATCTTGCCCAGCGGTTGATCGAAGCATTTCTTTTCTTCCACCCAACCGTCTGGTGGCTGTCGCGCCGCATCCGCATCGAGCGCGAGCACTGCTGTGACGATCTCGTCGTCTCGCTCGGAGCCACGCCGGTTCACTACTCCGAATCACTCCTTCGCGTCGCCGAACTCAGCCAACTGCAGCCCAGCTTCGAACCAGTTCCCGGCATCGTCGGCCTGTACGCGACGACTCGCCCGTCGCGGCTGCGGCAACGTATCGCGAGGCTGCTGGGCGGTTCGGTGGAGTCGCAAGTGCGGCTTGGTTCCGGGTGGATGTTTGTCCTCGCAGTGTCGGCAGCAGTTGCTTTGGCGGTGCCGTCGCTGCTTCACTTACAGGCCGACGTACCCTCGAATCAGACGGCTGAAGACAATGCGAGTGCCGAGATAGTCAAAATCGACGCCACGGATGCGGGCTCGCCGGCTCGACTCCAGCCAAACGACAGACAGCAAGTCGAGCCCATCACGGACTCTGAAGGTGACACACAACAGCACACGACGAAGCGGGACCAGAGGCCTGATGATCCGCAAACAATCACGCTGCGCTTCCCCGAAGGTGTCTACCTTTACGCGCACACGGAGTACGAGCGAGTGCCAATGACGTTGGGCTTTTTGCCCAGGACGAAGGCCAACGAAATTTCTTGGTCGGCGGATGCGCCGGTGGCGCTGGGAGTGATGAACCAGGTCGGCAGGTCCCAAGGCCTTGGCATGATTCTGGACCTCTCGCCGCTCGACACGCTGGCGCGCGACACGCTGCATTCGTTGTTCATTACCAAGTGCTTACCGCGGCCGGAAGACATGCGGCACATCGCGCGGCTCAGCGGGTTGAAGCGGCTTAACCTGAATGACGTGTTAGTAAACGACGCAATGTTGCAACCGCTTGAGGCGCTTCCGAACCTCGAAGTTCTCTTGATCAGCGGCGACGCCAGCAACGAGGAATTGCCGTCAATCGGAAACCTTCAGAATTTGCGCGAACTGTCGGTTCGCAGCATCAGGTTCAGTGATGCCGGCCTGAAACACATGGAGTCGCTCTCCAAGCTTGAATCGATCTCGATCTACGACGGCAATAGAATGACAGAGACAGGCTGCCGCAGTCTCGGTGCCATTCGATCGCTCAAGCGAATCTCGATTCAGAACGCGAAGCTGACGGCCGACGGTCTGGCCGCACTCGCTGCGTTGCCGCAACTGGAATGGCTCGAAGTTCCCGCCGCCGACTGGGATTCACTGCGAGGCCTACGGGCCAACCGCACCCTCCGCGAGTTGTATTTTCGTACAACAGATCCAGGCACTAGCCCGCCAACGCTGGATTGGCTGGCGGGGCTGCAGTCGCTGGAGACGCTTGGATTACCGCGCGTCAAGATCCCAGACGATGAATTCCGGCATCTTCGCGGACTCACGCGACTGAAGTCGCTGGACTATTACGGTACTCGCGAAGGCGGTCTCTCAGACGGTGCGTTGGCTCACTTGGCCGGTCTCAAGCTTGAGACTATCCGAACGGTCCTCCAAGTCAGTCCGCAGCGTTACCAGGTCACGGACTCGGGACTGAAACAATTGGCCGGGATGACCAGCCTGCGGACTCTTGAAATCGGCGGCCAGATCACTGCCGCCGGTCTCAAACACCTGCACGGTCTGAATAACCTCGAACGGCTCATTGTCGTTTCCAGCGAGGCGACGAAGGCAGGCGAGCAGGAATTATTGGATGCCCTGCCAAACGTGAACCGGTCTGTTGGAGATCAGCCGCGAGGGTTTCTCAATCGTGACTGGAATCGCCCGGTGGGAAAACCAATCCCAACGGACACGCGCAGGGTGCCTGGGGTCGAGTCTTCGAGCCCCCAGCCTGACTCCGGTGCAAATTCCAACGCTGCTGGGGGCTCGCAGACTCGACCCCAGCCACCCGACGGGCCACCCGACCGTTTGTTGACGGAACGCAGTTTAGAATTCGCGTGGGGTGAAGAAAAGGACGGCCTGCGCACGCGACTTGTGCTACTCACAGAAAAGCCGAGCGTCGGCAAGCCGCTGAACGTCCGGGTTGAGTTGCAAAACGTCGGTGCGGTCGAGCGCAAGTACGCTCCGATCCCGTCGCTGCGCGTGCGAATGCCGGATTCCAGGCCGGTGCCGTACTACGGAGCGCAACCTTCTCTCGGCACGCCGAAAGTGATCGGGCTAGGCGAGACAGTGGTGCTGTTCGACGAGTTTGACCTCGCGCAACATTTCCTGCTCACGCAGCCGCGTCGATACACGATTCAGTTTGACGGCGGGCGAGCGTACCTCAGGCCGGGCCAAGGACGCGACGTGACAGACATGCCGCCCTCCGAGACCATCGAAGTCGAACTCGGGCCCGGCCCGGTGCCGCCGCTGCGCGAATTGTACCTGTCGAATCGGCCCCCGCAGCACCGAGAAGAATCGCCGTCGCTCGATGCGTTGACGGAATTGCCCACGCTGAAACGGCTGCGACTTCCGCGCGCCCCACTTTCCGACGACGAATTCCGGCATTTGGCGAAGCTGCCCGAATTGCGATGGCTTGAAGTCCAAGCCACGTACCAATGGGGACTCACAGACGGTGCGCTTGCTCATCTGGCGTCGTTGCGCCTGGAAAAACTTCACGCGGCCGGTGCGATCACCTTTGGGCCCGACCGGCTCAGCGTCAGCGACGAAGGGCTGAAGCACCTGTCGAAGATGAAAACACTCCGGGAGCTTCATATCGGCGGACCAATAACCGACCAGGGCCTGGAACACTTGTACCAGCTCAATGATCTGGAACAGCTTCTCATTGTGTCGAACGAGGTCACGCCTGAAGCCGAGCGAGTGTTACGCGCACAACTACCCGGGCTGAGCGACACGCGAATTGTCTATTGGACCGAAAGCTGGCGCTTTGCGTCCCCGCCCGATCCGGCCTCGGAAGGATGGGGGCCGCTACTCGCGGGCCTGAGTACGCGCCTGGTGGTTCAGGGGGAAGAGCATGCGGTGGGGCAGCCGCTCAAGTTCAGGCTTGAGATGAAAAACTTCGGCACAGGCGAGCGGCACTACGACCCGCAGACCGCCGAGCCATTCCGTCGCCTTTACATCATCCGGGCCGACGGGGAGGGGGAGCCGTATATCGGCCCAACGTACCAAACGGCCGGCGAGCTGAAGGCGATTAACCCGGGCGAGACGGTGGTGCTGTGGGACGATTTCGATGCGGCGGGGCATTACCTGTTCGCTGAACCGGGCAAGTACGTAGTGCTGATGACTCAGCCCGCGCGGCCGCTCGCCGGTGTCCCTGCGCTGACGTCGATCCCGCCGTCCAAGCCTGTCACCGTCGAACTCGCGCCGGGCAAGCTGCCGGACCTGAATGCGATGTTCGTGCGCATGCGCGAAATCCTGCCGAAGGAAAAGGCATGGCGGATTTCGATGTCGGGCGGCGTCATCTTCTTCACGCACTCGCCGACCAATCTAAAGAAGGACGTGACCACGATTCAACTCTGGTTCGACGAGAAAGAACACCCGCCCGGCTACTCGCTCGGCGACGGGGCGAACAAGGTCCCGGTTGAGCCGCTTGGCAAGACGAAGCTCGGTTTTGCCTACATGACCGCGCCGGCAAGGGCCGCGGATTTGTGGCCGGAGTTTCGAAAGAAGATTCTCGCAGAACTGAACGTCGAACGATCGGCAAAGGACACGACTGACGACCGATCCGTCGTGTATAGGTCGCGGCGTGGTGTCGGCAGATTGCGCCAGCCCGACGAGACCGTTCAGCGGGCGGACCGCTGGGAGATCGCATTCCCAGCCGGGCTGTCAGAGACCGACTACGCTCAGTTCCTCGACCATGCGAAGATTCGACTCGCGGTGGAGGGGAGTGAGCGGTGGTCGCTTGTTTCGCAAGTTTCGACACCTGAGCCAACGGTGGAAAGTCGAGCAGGTTTCGACGAACGACAACTGAATTTCGAGTGGGCAGGCGGCGCGATGCGGCAGGTAGATTTGTCGCTCGTCCGAAAGGCAGGTGTCGCCGTGACCGGAAACGAAACGATCGTGCTCGTGCTGCCGTTTGAAGCCGAACAGCTCCTGGCTCGGCTGGAACGCGAATACTTGAAGCACGCCAAGAACCACACCGATATGCGAGTCGTGCGCCGGACGAGATTTGTGGTGAGGAAGATTAGCGACAGCTATGAGTTCAACATTGAGAGTCAGCAGTATTTTGGCGAGCCGAAGGCGAAGGACGACATTAACCGACCGTGGCTTGCGACGGGCCGAGTCACCGACGCCGACGGCCGGCCGATGGCGGGCGTCGAGGTGATGGCGCACTGCGGCATGGGCACGCTGTTCATGACCGGTTCGACCGAAACCGACACCGAAGGCAGCTACAAACTTCTCTTCGAGGGGGCCATTCCTCGGTTCAATAAGAATCCAGTGACGCTCCAGGCCGCGACGATCTCGGTCCACAAGCCAGGCTTCTTCGAGCGGAACCTGCACCGCCAGGGCGACCGGCTTGCGGCGTACTCTCTCGATGGCGTCGAGTTCCCGGAGTGGGGCAAGAAGAACAAGGATGCCGTGTTCTTGCCTGGCGAGCCGAAGGAGATCAACTTCGTGATGCTGCCGGCCGCGAAGGCGTCAGGCACACTCGTCAATAAGCACGGCAAAGCGCTCGCCGGCTACCGCATGTCGCTCACCGGCGCCGATCTGCCACCGTCGTCGAGCGCGCTGGCGTCGGGTGGCAAGACGGACGAAAACGGACGCTTCGAGTTTCGGGACATTCCAACCGGCTACCGATACCAAATTTTGATCGAGCCGCCTAGCCCCGAGCCGCCGTGGTTGGCATGGGCCAGCACGGCGATCGAGTTTCGTGATCCGGGCGAGCGCGAATTTGTCGCTGGGCTGCCCGAACTGGTTTGGGTTGTGGATCGCTTCGAGATCGAGTTATCCGGCCCTGGACAGAATTGGCGCAAAGCCCTGCAACTGGCGGCGAATTCAAAAGCTGAGTTTCGCAGCACTGATTCTGTCCGGCTGGAGACCAAAGGCGATGAGGTCCGCAATTATGTTGCCAAGTTGTGTTTGCGGCTGGGCGTGTTCCAGTCGATCGATCTGCCGGGAAAACCGGACGAGGGACCACCCGCGCCCAAACTGCTCAGTGGTCCCAAGCCGGAGCGGCGCTTACGCTGGGAATTGCGAGGCGAGCGACCGTTTGATCTGGAAAACATGCGTGTTTCAGATAATGAGCAGGCCATCGTCATCACGGGCGGCATCACTCTGCTTATCGAAGGTGTGGAAGGATATCGCATGATCGCCTTGCAGGCGGATCGCATGGTCTTGTGGCGGCCCAGCTCGAACACAACTTCGCCCGCGCCCGGCAGCACGACGAACTCCGGCACGGAATCGCTGGAGATGTATCTCGAAGGCAATGTCGTGCTGCAGTGGGGATCGGACACGACCCGCGGTGACCAAGTGTACTACAACGTGGACAGTGGTCGCTTGATCGTGGCCAATGATCTATCCAAGCCGGCCGCGGGTTCCCGAACAGCGGGGACAGTTTACGATCGAGCCACTAAACTGCGTGAGCAGGCCAAGTTCGTCGGCGAAGGGCAAAGAGTCCGGCCGCCGCTGAAGGACCAGGTCGAAGAAATCAGACAGCAGCTCCTGCGTGCCAAGGCCTCCCACAAGACCAGCGGCACAATCGTCAACATTGACAACCTGGAAAAACGGGTCTACGTCGATCGGGGGTCCGACGACCTGTTGCCGCTCGGAACGACGTTCAGCGTATGGTCAAGCGCCCGGGCAGTTAACCAGGCTTTGGGCATCGATGACGTGGTAATTGAGGATGGCCAGAAGCCTGTCGGGCGTCCGAACCCAAAGGCATTCACGCTGCTGGGGCGCGCCAGCGGCACAAAGGGGTTCCTTGAGATCGTGGCCATTACAGGGCCACATCTGAGCGTGGCGCGAATCACAATGGACAAGGCATTTGATCCGATTACGGCAGGCGATTCCGTGTTCAGTCCCATCTGGTCACCAGGCCGGCCGAGGCATTTCGCCCTGGCGGGCCACTTCGACGTGACCGGCCGTGGAGCGAACCAGCGCGACTTGCTCGTTCAGATAATCACCAAGCAGGGGGGTGTGGTCGATGCCGAACTCCAAGATGACGGAACGTTGGAGGGCGATGTCAAAGTGGACACCGATTGGCTGGTCATCGGCTCGCTTCCCGACGCCTCGGCGTCCGATAGACCACAGTCAGAACTTGCAAAAAGGATGCTCGCTGAGGTCGCTCGGCTCAAAAAAACGGCATCCGAACTCGGCCTTGAGGTTATCGATCAACAGAAGCTATACGACCTGATGGGCCTGAAGCGAAAAACGAATCCTGATAAGTGATCTGGCTCCCGGGTCAAACCTGGCGCACTTTGAGCGTGTCGGCAATTTGGTTGCGTCAGCGTTTCGGTCCCGCGTACTTTTCGAGAGCGCGACGGAATGAGTTCGATGAATCGGAATTGGTTCGACTCGGCTCCGGATCGCGTTCAACCTGAGCGCGGCGTGTGGGCAACTCGTTGATGAACAACTTCGAGTTGCCGGCTGAGTCTTTTTGCAATTCGATTTGCCCAGTCTCCATCAGTCCTCGAACTCGCGACACCATTGGGGGTTTAGAGATCGGCATGCCCGCACCGATGACAGGGAAGAGACCGGTGACGAATGGATCGAGAGTGCCACTGAAGACGGAGCCGGGTACGCCGTTGGTCAGTGTGATCGTGGGGGCTGTGGTGGTGACTCCGCGAGAAAAACTTTGCCCGGCAGTCAGGGACAGATTCGCATTCATTTTCCCGCCACGCAGCGGAATTCCGATCGACAAGCCATCGAGCGGGCCCGAGAAACCGCCGCCGCCGAACCCGGCTCGACCCGGACCGCCGAATCCCAGCGAAAAGTTGGGATGGTTGATGTTGAGGCCAACACCAAACCGTTCTGAAAAGCTCTCACTCACGGCGGTGGACGGCGTCGTGACCGTTACCTGCTGAGCCGAAGCGATGCCGTTCGATAGCGACACTGTAATGCCAAGCAGGACTACCAGGCATTTCATCGCCCACCTCCTTATCGCGGCTACGTTTGCCTGCCCCACACGACGCGGATTCTATCGCGAGTCTGTAAGAATAATCAATGGTTACTTCTTTTCGACGCGAACGACATTGTCGTCCGGTTTGCGATCGATGAGCTTGTTGAGTGGGTCAATCCCTGCTTTGGCCGGCGGCTTGGCGACGCGGATCGTAAATTCGGCCTGATTAGCCTTGATTCGGTGTTTTTCGAGTTGCATCACTTTGCCATCTGCATCCAGGACGCCGATGTCGATCAGGTCGTCGAGTGGCCGGTCCTGCTCGGCCCCCAATTCATCACTACGGTATTTTCTCGCGGACACTTTGAGCTGAACTTCGTATTCGCCAGGGCCGGCTTCCGCATAGCTCGCCGAAACGGCGCGGTTGTCGAAGAGCGTGATCGTCTCGAACAGGTCTTCGATCAAGTATTGCAGTTCGATTGGTGTGACTTGCCGAAGCTGCTCGATCAGTTCCAGCGAAGTTGTGTACGGAGGCTCCTGATAGCCGACGACGAGAATGAAGTCGGCGAGGGCTCGATTGACCGCTTCTTCGCCGAGGTAATCTTGCAAGGCGTACATCACGAGGCTGCCCTTGTTGTAATGGATGTAGCCCTGATTTTCGTTGCGGGCGAGCGGCAGTTCCTTCTTGCGTTCCAACCCGCGCCCGATCAAATACTGGTTCAATTCGTAACGCAGGAATTTCCGCATTTGGGAATCGCCATATTTATGTTTCATGACCATGAGCGCCGAGTACTGGGCCATCGTTTCCGAGAGCATCGTCGCCCCTTGCACGTTTCCGCCGATCACCTGATGTGCCCACCACTGGTGCGCGACTTCGTGAGCGGTGACGTAGTACGGATAGTCCAAGTCGTCCGGATCGCTCGGGTCCACGCGGGCGATGAACCCGATGCCTTCCGAGTACGGAATCGTGTTTGGGAAGGATTGGGCAAATGTCGCGTATCGCGGGAATTCGATGATCCGCACTTGCCGGTGCTGGTACGGGCTGAAGTTTGCGGTGAAGTAATCAAGTGAATCCTTGATCGACTCGATCATCTTGTCGATGTTGTATTCGTGGCCGCAATGGTAGTAGATCTCGATGGCAACTTCTTGATCCGTAGGCATCACGCTCGGCGTGATGTTCGCGTCACGCGGAGCGTGACGACTACTGTCGGATTTTCCGAATACTACCGGCCCAACCCAGCGATCGCGACGCACTTCGTAGCGTGCCGAGAGCACGGAAAAGAAGTGCAGGATTTGCCCCTCGGTTTTGTAGTGGAAAAAGCGGCGGCCGGAATCAGTCCACTCGCGGACCAGGTAGCCGGGCACGATCGCGATCTGGTCGGGGTTGGTGCTTACGACGGCGTCGAGCGAGATCCAGTCGGCATCGGACGAGATGTAATTGTTTCGCAGGGCGGCCGCGTCGTTGATGTCTGGCATGCGCGGTTTCGCTTCCAATCCGTGCTTGCGACGCGTGTCGTCATCCGACAATTCGTAATTCTCTTGGTAGCCGACGTGAGGCAAGTAGTCGCTGTTGAAGAATGTGCCGTTGGCCACGACCGCTGTCCGCGAATCGTTCACATCGATGCCTTGCGGGTGGTATTCAACATCGAACTCCAGCGGCAGTTCCTGACCGGGCTGCATCTGGTTCGGCAGCTCAAACGTGTGGAAGCCGAGCCGAGTGTCGGAGTGCGTCGGTTTCGGCTGGTCGCCGATGCCCAGTCGGTGAATTTTGATCTCGGTCGGCATTTGCACGAAGATTGAACCGATTGGTTCCGTGGTCTTGTTCTGCAGCGTAAATGACCCCGTCGCGCGAGCCGCTCGGGTTTCTGGAAAGAGATCAATCGCGATCCGCACATCGGTCACGCGCGGTTGGGCTTCATTTTCGTGCTTTTTGTACTGTTTCTCGTAATCGGCCTGCTCGCATTCACGTTCGTAGCTTGTCTTGTATTCGGCGAGCACGTTGGTGTTATAGAAAATGAATGCACCAAGCCCGGCAAAACAAACGGCGAAAACCACGAAGGCCCCGACGGCCGCGCGCGTCAGCCGCGACCGCGCGAGAGCGAGCCGCTGCCGGCCCGATTCCTCCAACCCGCGAACCCAAAACAGATTCACTACGATCGACAACAGCACCGCACACGTCGCCCAGTAGGCGTCGAACCACATGAGCCCGGCCACGAATGGCCCGAAGCCGTTCATATCCGAATACGTAAAGCCCGGATTGCCGGCGTAGTCATACAGCTTGTGCTCAAACCCAAACCGGCTCATGAACGCCGACGCCAAGAAATAGAGCACCATGACAAAGTGGCCGAGGTATTTGTTGTTCACGAGCACGTGGACGGTCATAGCCAAAACGCACAGCAGTGCAAACTCGATGAGTCGGATGCCGAACAGCGTTTGGAAGTATTGTCCAAGTTCAATCTTTGTGTAGCCCTGAAATAACTGAATGCCGATGCCGCAGAGCATGACAACGGCCAGCAGTACAAATTGCACCAGGATCAACGCAGCAAGTTTCGCTGCGAACGGCAGCCAAGTCGGAATCGGCAGCACGTCGCAGAGTTGGTGGGCGTTGGCGTCGCGCTCGCGCCACACAAGCTCGCCGGAATAAAACGTCAGGATAATGATCATGAACATCGTGAAGCTGCCGCCCGCGATTTCCAAGACCTCGGCAGTGACCGGATACGTCTCGGTGCCGAAAAGCGAACCGGTCGATTGTGCGGCGAAGATCATGAAGAGTACGCCGGCCAGCACGATTACGACGAAGTAGATGTTCTTGGCGGTCTCTCGAAATGCGAGCCAAGTCATGCGGGGCAACAGACGAAGCGGCCGGAATTCGCGTTGTCCCGCCGTCGGCATGACGACAGCCGGAGCGTGACTGGCATCGTCGCGCACGCGCGATCGCCGCTCCTCACCGACCTCGGTGAGTCGAAACCGCCAAAGTGTGAACCCAGACACCGCCCCGGCCACGCCGAGCCACAACAGTCGGTTCCAAAGAAGTGCGCCCGAAAGTGGTACGAGGCGCGTGTTTCGTTCGGCGACGGTCCAGTACTCGGTTACGTGATCGATCGCGTTCATTCCGAATGGGTCGATAATCGCGGCCAGCAGCTTGCGTTCGATTTTGACCGTGAGGCTTGCGGCAATCATGTAGCCGATCAGCAGAATCACGCTCGTCACGTACACGGGCAGGATTTTTCGCGTCAACGCGGCCAAGGCAAAAAACATGGAGCCCGCGATCAGCAAATTCGGCAGCACGCTAACGCCGTACGGCGCGACGTACGCGGCCAGCCGGTTTGGGCCGAATAGATTGCGATCCAAAAAAGGCATCAACGTGCCGATCCAACAGCCGAGCGCGATGCTGGAAAAAATTCCGATAAGCACGATGATCGAGCCGATGAATCGCCCGCCGACATATTGAAATTTGGAGATTGGGGCGGTGAAGAACAGGGCGTGCGTGCCGTGGTGGAAATCCTGATAAATCGCCTGACCCATCACGGCGGCGGTGACAAGCAATCCGAAATAACTGAGCACGCTGATCAGGCTGCACAACACGAACGGCGAGTTCACCATCGTCTTGCCGCCCGAGCCAAAGAGCACGCTCACGCTCTGAAATGCCCCACCCGCAGCCAACATCACCAGCAGCCCGATGCCGAAGAACAGTCCGAAATAGACGTACGTCGACATCTGCCGAAGCCGCTTGCGAATCTCAAAGGCTGCAATCGACCAGAGCATCAACCAAGTTCCTTTTTCAATTCATCATTCTGCCAGCCATAATTCTGCCAGTCATTGATCTGCCTTTTCTTGCAGGGGATTGGCAGGATGATGGTGGGCAGAATGATCGTTACCTTCATCAATAACGCGGCAGGCCACCGTTGCGACCGCCCTTGATCGCGTGGAAGTACACATCTTCGAGGTCAGGATCCGTCGGCTCGAACGTCGGGTCGGGCCGTTCGTCGCTCGTCACGTGGATGAGCGTTCGGCCGCCGCGGAGTTGCGTTGAGATCACTTGATGACGCGACTGCTGTTCGGCCAATTGATCTTTTTCCACAACTTTCTGCCACACGCGGTCACGCAAGCCGCTCACGAGTTCCTGCGGATCGCCCGACAGCACGACCTCACCTTGATGGATGATCGCCATCTGGCGGCAAAGGTCGCTCACATCGGCGACGATGTGTGTGGAGAGAATGACGACGATGTTCTCACCGATTTCGCTGAGCAAGTTGTGGAACCGCACGCGTTCTTCGGGGTCCAGGCCCGCCGTCGGTTCATCGACGATGATCAGCTTCGGATCGCCGAGCAATGCCTGGGCGATACCGAACCGCTGTTTCATGCCGCCGGAGAACGAACCGAGCCGCTGGTGCCGCACATCATAAAGATTCGTTCGTCGCAGAAGTGCATCGACCTCCGAACTCCGGTGCCGCGATGGGCCGATCCCCTTGAGCACGGCGAAGTGATCGAGCATCTCCCGCGCGGTCACTTTCGGATACAGGCCGAACTCCTGTGGCAGATAGCCGAGCAACCGCCGCACGGCATCCTTTTCCACCAGCACGTCGAGATCGTCGAGCAGCACGCGACCCGAATCGGCCGATTGCAGAGTCGCGATCGTCCGCATGAGGGTCGATTTTCCGGCTCCATTCGGGCCAAGCAGGCCGAACATGCCGGTCGGGATCGTGAGCGACACATCCTTCAATGCCTGGACACCGTTGGGATATCGCTTGGAAAGTTTCTGTATCAGGAGTTGCATGGGCGCGGCCTTTGTGTCTCAAGTGCATTCGATTGGCCAGACACTTTATTCGCTCGCGACTGCTGTGTCGGCGCGAAATGGATAAAGTGAGTTTGGACCCAAGATCTTGATGGGCCAGGGGCACAACTTCGCTAGCCTCTGGGCCTCGGTTTCGCTCGGAACGAATACGATAACCTGCTCGGCTGTTGCCCGCGACAAATCAACGTCGCCCAGGACCCGCCATTCTCGCTCCCGTGACCAGTCGATCGGGGAGGGTTGAATTGTTGAACGGTTGAACGGTTGAACGGTGGGCGTGCGGCGGAGCAATTGGAAGAATGGTCGGTCGGTGACAGGAAGTCTTTCCCAGAGTGGTCCGTCACCGTAGACGACGGGTCGAGCACCCAAGTGTTCCAGCCATTCACGGCGAATGGCAATACCGTAAGGTTCAAAGTCCCAACGGGCGCGATGCGAGCGAAATGTACGAAGTCGCGGTAGTTCGGCAAGCGGCACGGCGGTGAAGCTGACGACGGGGAACTTTCCGCGAATCGTTCGGTTCGAAGCACGCAGCCTGCGCTCCGCGATGATCCTGCTGAGGGCCGCGAGCGGCGAGTGGTCGGCATCGGGTCGTGCGTCCAGGAGACTGTCGAGAAAATCTTCGCGCGACTGGCCTGGCCAGGGTCCGGGGCACGCACGAGTCGTGTGAGTTAGAAAGTCCCAGCCATCAGCGGAAGGGCAGGGGAGTGGCGATTTCAGATTTGAGATTTCAGATTTGAGATTTGAGATTTCAGATTGCGGAATTAAGCATCGAGATGTCAATTGTGGCGGCTGCCAGAGTCTCGCTCCCAGTCCTATCAGCTCGCCTCTGGCCTTTCGCGATTGCAAGTGGGGCAGATCCACGAATCGCACAATCGCATCTGCACACCGAAGCCTCATACTGAGCAGGCGATGCAGGTTGCCACCGCTGCGAAGGCGAAGAACGACGATCTCATCGGCCCATGCCAAAGCCGCGCGATCAGGCATAGGCATGGTAGCCACCTCCGGGTTGATTGGTTCGACATCGCTGAGCGATTTTGCCGGATTCATCGCCCAGGCATGAATCACGCAGCCAGCATGAGACTTGAACCCATCGAACTCTTCGCTTAACCAAGAGGCGACGTTCTTGCGATTTTGCGGGGGAAAATGAAAACAAATCACGGGGATTTCATGCCGAATTGCGCAGCGGAAAACCAATTCCCAGCCCGCAGCACCCTCGGCGACCACAGTTGAAAAGTCTGCTTCATGGTTCTGGTCCATGACGGCACGCAAGCCCGTCAGCCACGGGTCATTGGGGGCAAGCAGTCGAGGTAATCGCGAGCTGACGATTGCGACTCGACGACTCGACGGCAGCGGTGCCGAACAATTCCACTCGGTTGGGCCAAGCCACTCGTTTACCAAACTCGGCACGCACGAAGCAGGCACTTTCCACGACACTTCAGGCAACGCTTGGGCATGCGGCCCGTTCATGCTGCTGAGTCCTCCGCGAACAGGTCTGCGCCTCCTGAACTATTCGAACAGCGCGGTCAGGAACATCACTCCCACACCTGCAAGTAGCGCGGCCGACAGCTTGACTCGATCGTGCCGGTGAAATTGCAGTTCCGGCATCAGGTCGCTCAATGCGATCGAAAGGAAAGTGCCGGCCGAGAATGCCAGGGCGCCGCCCGTAAATGCCTCGGAACTCTGTGCACTCCAATTACTGGCCAGGGAATATAGCAGCACGCCGGCGGGGATCATCAAGGCAAAGACGAGATTTGCCACATGAGCTGATCGTCGTCGCGCCCCTTCAGAGACCATGAGGCTCGTGATCGTGAGGGAATCGGCTGGCTTGTGAAGGATTGTGGCCAAGAACACGCTCAAACCCACCCAACCGGTTTTATCTTCATCCGCCGCAACGGCACTTGCGAGAGCGAAGCCGCCGGTGAGCGTGTGTATTGACATCCCCAGCAGCGTCGTGCCCCAGTTCAATGGCGATTGGAGGTGCTCGTGTGTGTGCGCGTGTGCGTGGGCGACAGCCGGCTCGTGATGTTTTTCGAGAGGTTCATGTGTTGAATGAATGACCGCGTGGTGCAACGCGCCCTCGTCGCCTGGAATCTCGTGATGGTGGAAGGCCAGGAATCGTTGCAAAAGGAAAATCCCAAGCAGTCCGAACAATGTCCAGTACGACCAGGAACCGCTAGCCTTGCGAGTCGCTTCGGGCAACATGTGGCACAGAGCAGCGCCCAGCATGACCCCGGAGGCGAAACTCAGATAGGTTTGCAATCGAATGTGACTCGGCCGTAGCACGAGTGGCAGCCAACCGCCGGCCATCGAAGCGGCCAGGATGGCCACACAGTAAACGCTCAGCAGCACGGTCGCATTCATGTTCAATGCACACTGGCTTCCGCGAGAAAGCCGTAGGTGGCGAGCGTGCGTCGCAGCTTGGCCTCGGAGGCATCGTCCATCGGGCACATTGGGAGCCGAAGTTCGCCAGTGCCGCGGCCGAGCATTTTCATCGCGGTTTTGATCGGGATCGGATTCGTGGCGAGGCCGAGCATGTCGCGGCAGAGCGGGAACAGTTTCTTGTGCCAGTCGGCCGCTTCGTCCGCTTGCCCCGCGTCGAACGCCGTCAGCATCGCCTTCATGTCGCCGGGCACGATGTTTCCAACGACCGACACGACGCCTCGGCCACCGATCGCCAGTAGCGGCAGCGTGAGGCTGTCGTCGCCGGAGAGCACAGTGAGATCGGTCTGGGCAATGATGTCCGATGCCTTGTCCAGCGAGCCCGTGGCCTCTTTGACGCCGACGATGTTGTCGAGTTCGGCCAATCGCACGAACGTGGAGACTTCCATGTCGCGCCCCGTGCGACCGGGAATGTTGTAGATGATGATTGGGATGTCCACCGTCTCGGCCAGCGTCTTGTAGTGCAGGAACAGCCCCTCCTGCGTCGGCTTGTTGTAGTACGGCGTAACGACGAGTGCCCCGTCGGCGCCGGCCTTGGCCGCATGCTTCGTGAGTCGCAGTGCCTCGGCGGTCGAATTCGATCCCGTGCCGGCCATGACCCGAATCCGCCCGCCTGCCTGCTCGACCACCGTGTCGATCACGCGGTCGTGCTCGTCGTGCGACAAAGTCGGCGACTCGCCCGTCGTACCCACCGGCGCGAGGCAATCGGTCCCTTGTTCGACGTGCCAATCCACCAGCTCGCGCAGGCCGTCGTAATCCACGGCGCCGTCGCGAAGCGGTGTGACGAGGGCCACCGTCAGGCCGGCAAACATTTCACCACGAGTTGACATCGAGTATTCTCCAGTGTGCATTGAATCAGTGTTGCGATTATAGCCAAGGTGGAAGCGTGTTCAATCGGCACAAGGACAATTGCGCGGAGGATTCGCCGTGAATGCAATGAAAATCATCATGGTCCTGGGTGCGAGCATCTTTCTTTTGGAAGGGTTCTTGTTCAGCCTTTTCCCGGAGCAGGTGCTGGCGGCGATTCGCGAAGCCGAGCCACGCACGTTGCAGATCGCAGGGATGATCGAGACCGTGATCGCCGCGAGTTTGCTGGCCAGCCTGTTTTTTCAGCCCTAGAGCCTCTATAATCCCGCCGTTTCTGGGACTCTTTGAACGAGGTGCCTGTGCCCACGACTGCTTTCTTGGTTCAGTGGTTTGTCACGTGGGTCATATTGGCGGTTGTGTTTTACGGTGCCGCCGAGTCCATTCAGCGATATCTTTATGAAACACCTGTGGACCATCTCGCCTGGCGCGTGGTGGCTGTGACCCCGCTCCTGGCCGCCGTGCTGGTCAAATGGCCGCTTCCTTTCGACGCCCTGTTTTTCAATCTGACGATCACGTTTGCACAAGCAATTCTTTGGTTCTTGGCCTGTTGGCTGGCACTGCGATTCCAATGGCAGCATGCTGCCGCCGCCGGCCTGATCGCCGTCGCCACTATTGCACCGCTGGCGTCGTCATCGGTTCAAAGTTTGATTGCCAAGCGGTTCGCCCCACCAGCGTCAGGTCCAACGAGTTCGACCATCACGCAACCCAGGACGCTGGTGGCTATTCTCGACAAAGCCTACTTGAACCCCTTGCGTCGCGGCTTGGCCACACGGGCCCGCAAGATTGGAATTCTGAAGGTCTGACCACATCATTAGAGTTGACGAAACCTGATTCGCCGAACGGCTGGATCGTTTTCCGATTTCGAGTCCAGCCAGTCATCGATGGCGGTCGGCGTTAGCGCGGAGCGAGTTGACGATTCGCCTGGCATGTGCTGGATCGCCAATGGCCCGGGGTGTTCCGGTTGCTCCTCCAAACGGCTGCGGATGCTCCGGCCCGCGGGGACCGGGAAACATGCAGAAAACTCTGACGTGTTGCCGCCTCGCGCTTCCGTCGCGGTTGCAGTAAGGAATGCGCCGATTGGTTGCCCGATGGGGATGATGAAGGTGAACTCAGCGGCCCCCGTGTCTTTGTCGGTCTTGATCGCCCGGCGTGTGGACCCGATGAACAAAAAACCCTGAGGATTCTCGTTGCTGCACTGGTCGCTGGTGAACAGATCGATGCGAAACGTCTGGCCCGGCGTGCTCAGCAATCGGCCGCTGATCGTTCGGCCGGAAACGGTCAAGTCGGTGGGAAAGTTCTGTAAGTTGTTCGGACCCTTATCGCCATCCGGCGGAATTGCTTCGTCGTTCGGTGTAACGCCAGGGACGTTGCCGGGAATGAGATCAATGCCCATAAGCACGTTGGAGAAGATGGAATTTCCCAGAATGGCAATCGAAAGGCCCTCCACAACCCTGATGGCCGTGAGGTTGAATGCAATCCGATTCGATTCGACACGAGTGTCGGAGACGACATCCCGAGTGCCGGTAATATTAACACCTCTTAGATAATTACCTAACGCCGAACTGCCATCGGATTGAGTACCGATGAAATTGCCGAGTATCTGAGTCCGCACCGATTGAGTAACTTTGATACCGCTTCCATTTCCAGAAATGATGTTGCAAGCGCCGTCGCACTCAGTCGGATCGAGCGGTGCTCCGCCGATGATGGTATCCGCAGCGTTGATCAGATCGATCCCGCTAAAGAAATTTCCTGAAGCGCACTGTTGCTGCGAGTCGAGGGTACAATTGCCGTCCTTGTTTGTGCCGATCCGGTTGCCTAAGATTTGAGTACCCGCGACAGGACCAAGGCCGCCTCGCGGGCTCACAAAAATCCCGTTGTCGTGGCTAGAAATGACGTTGCCCGCACCTGATGAGACGCCGCCTACAATAGTTTGGGAAGATCCAACCTCGATCCCACTGCCTTCTATCCGAATTCGTAACGGTCGAAGCCCGTCGGCCGAAATACCGAGAATCTGCTTGCCGCTGATGACCACCCGCGCGGATCGACCCTCCAGGCCATCGATGGCGACCGGGAAGCGAATGGTGGGCAGTTCTTTGGTCGGTTCCAGCAACGTAATTTCGGGCTTGAACCGAATGGAGGCTTTCGGAGATCTACTGCCGTACTTGTTCACGTTTTCGATCGCGGCGCGCAGCGTACACTGCTGGCCACGCGTCACAAGATCGACGTCGCACTTGCCGTCGTTTTCCTTGAGTCCCGTGCGGGGATTTATGCGATCATCATCGACGAGGTCCCGCGTGTCATTGACGATGAACCGGCCGGGCGGACACTGCGGTCCCTGTGCCCCGCGTGCCGAGGCAATCGCCGCTCCACACCGCTCGGCGACCACGGCTGCAACGGCACTGCACTCCACCCACGCCTGCCGCGTCGCTGTGACGCACGGGCGAGGGAGAGAGAAAAGAACGGGAGATGCGTCTGGATCGGAGCAACTCTCGGGGGATTCCTCCTTTCGCTCCTCACTCGAAGGGGACCAGCCCGGCTCATTCAGCTGCAGGATCCGATGACCAATCATCTGAAGCGTAACGGGGACGTCGGTGAACCCGATTATTTTCCCCGTCGCGAGGTCAGTGATCGGGCAGGAAAAGACCTTGGACGTCACCGAGTCAACGACCGGATCGCCATTGGCAACGACAATTGTCGTTTCTGTGAACACGGGTTCCAGTGTGTCGCAAAGGGCGCTAAAGGGCTGTTCGAACACCGTCCGGGCATAGGCGATCTGCCAGTCAGGTGCGACGGGGTCGTCCGGGGTGATCCCGTCTCCGGTTAGATCCTCAAGCACAGTAAAAGAGTGCGTGAATTGCGTCGTGCCGGCCAGCAGCGTTCGCTGCTCCAGCCGTTCGAGGATCAATCCCGCTCGCCTTCTACGCCCGGCGTTGCCTCGACGACCCGTCTTTCGTGCCGCCTGGTTTGAACCACGAATCGCACTCAGCATCGTTGACAGCCAGGAATTCATCGGTGACCTCCGCGCGTTGGGCAGTTAGGGACGGCGACAATCGGCCTCTACCTATTAACTGCCAAACGGCCGTGCGGAGTGCCAAGAAAATGCGAGGCAGGCTCGATGCAGCGTCGATTTCGCCTAATTGCCGCGCCGACAAGCGCTCGCCGCCCAAAACCGCGTCGCCCGTGAAATCCTCCTGCCGGCTCGCCCGGCAGGTAGAAAGATTCAGCCAGGTAAAACCGGACAGTGCCTCACGACAGCAACCCCTGCCGGCTCGCCCGGCAGGTGAAGCAGAATGGACGAGCTAAACGGGACGGGACCGAGTGACAAGAGACCCCTGCCGGCTTGCCCGGCCGGTGAAGGAGATTGGCTCTCGCGCCGACCTGCCGTGCACGCGAGTGGTCAATCTTTTGCACCTGCCGCGCGAGGCGGCAGGGGTTTGGTTGGGTTCTTCGTGCGTTTCTAGCCGGCCAATCTGGCGAACCTGCCGCACGAGGCGGCAGGAGTCGCTTGCCCGCTTTCCGCTTTCCGCTTGCCAGTTGCCACTTGCCCACTTGCCAGTTGCCAGTTACCCGCGAGTTACCCTGACCGATGACCAGCTATCCCGCCCGTTGGCGGTCTAGCCCGACCGTTGAGAACTCTTGGCCGTTCGGATTGCGTCCATGTCGTATTCGCTGAACGTGCCGGCGTAGTACGTGTGTTTCCACACGGCGTTCTGTCCCAGTGCGAACGCCAGATTGTTCTGAAATGCCAGCGCGATCTCTTGAGGCGAGTGATCCAGATTGCCACGCAGCGCAATGTGCAGATGGTCCGGCATCACGGCGAGGCGCGAGATGCGGTGCCCCTTCTTGGCCGCGATTTCGAGCGAACGATCACGGATCAATCCGAGTTCCGGTTCAGCGAACGGCGCCCGATCAGCGGAGACCAGGACGATGTGCAGGTTGTACCAGTATCGTCCGCTACGGGTCTCGGATGGTTCCGCAAGTAGGACGGTTGAATCACAGACGATGAACTTTTCGAGCGACCGCTGGTACTGCGAATCGGCGAACGAGGCGCGGCTGACCTGACTGGCGATGTACTGTTCCACGTCGGCCCGCGTGTTTTCGCCGACGGACCGGAGACCCACCTTGCGGCTGAATTCGCAAGCCTGACCGGCTTGACGGTACGCATGGTCCAGACGGCCCTTGGCTCGCGCCGCGAGAAAAACCGGATTCACATCCGGCGTAGTACTGAAGAGGATTTGGATTTTGTCGCGGGACCACGTTGGCTCGAGCGCGCGAAGCCCGTCAGAGTCCCACGCCGTTTGAAGGTTGCGCCAAGCCTCGTCCGCGAGCGGTTCTGGAACCGGGCCACGCGACGGCCACGCCGTCCAGGCGTATCGCAGTTGGTACGCCGGATTCAGGTTCTCGGCCTCATAGATCGGTCGCGGCGGCATGGTGAGTAGACTCCAGCGATCGCGATTTCTGCCCGGAGCATCGAGGCAGTAGACAACGCTCCGGATCGTCCGTCAATCATGGAACGCCGATTCCGGCAGGCACCATGTTGTCGCCGCCACCCACGACTCCTGCCGGCTCGCCCGGCAGGTGAGCAAGATTGCCTGAGCTAGTCCGTCGACATGCACGAAAACAACGGCCCCTGCCGGCTTGTCCGGCAGGTGAAGCAGATTGGGATTAGCGTGCTCGCGCGAACGCGACCACCAGTACCAATCTCCCTCACCGGCCGGACGAGCCGGCCGGGGTCGCGTGTGACGCCGGCGTGTTGCTAGCTGAGGAATCGTTCTCACCAGCCGGACGAGCCGGCTAGGGTCGCGGACTGTAATTGCCGTTGTCGCTCGAGCCATGTGTCGGCGTTCAACAGGCGGATTGCGCCGTTGGCGTCGAGTTCCATGCCGGTGAGGACGGCGGTCCACACGCGAATTTGATCGAGAGTACCTTCGACGGGTGTGGGAACGGGCCAGAACCGGGCGGTCTTGTCGCAGCTTGCGGTGAGCAGCCGTCGGCCGTCGGGCGTAAAGATGGCGACTTCAACTTCGCCGTCGTGGTGGAGCGCGGGGCCGATCGGCTTGCCGGTGCGCGGATCCCAGATCCGGGCGGTGCGGTCCCAACTGCCCGTGGCGATCAGGCGGCCGTCCGGGCTGAATGAGACGCTTCGCACTGTGCCATTGTGTTGAAACGGGCTGCCGACCGGTCGGCCGGAGGCGATCTCCCAGAGCTGCGCGACCTTGCCGTCGGTCCCGGTGAGCAGCGTTTTGCCATCCGGGCTGATCGCGATTGCCCCGACAAACCCCTCGTGCCGCAGCGGCTCGCCGATCGGTTGATGCGTTTCCGCGTCCCAGAGCCGCGCCGTCTTGTCGGTGCTGCCCGCTGTGGCGATGAGACGGCCGTCACGGCTGAATGCCGCCGCCCGTACGGTGCTTTCGTGCGACAGCGGAGGTTAGATCACCTGACCCGACCTGACATCGCGCAACTGTGCCGAGTACTCTCCGTTAGCCGCACTCAGAAAGGAACGTCCGTCCGGGTGAAAACTCGCCACCGTCACGGTGGAAGCATGGTGGACCAGATCCCCGACCGGTTGCAAGCTCGACCGGTCCCAAAGCTGCAATACATTGCTCCAGTGCCCAGTAAGAAATTTCGTCCCGTCGGGGCTGACGTCCACGGCGCCGACGGCGGTCGGATGGTGAATCGGCGAACCGAGTGGCTCGCCTGTTTCCGCATCCCAAAACTGAGCGAATCCAGTGGTGTCAATGTAGTCGCCCGAACCGGTGAGCAACTCGCGTCCGTCGCGCGAAAAAGCCGCTGAAAACACACGGTGTTCGTGTTGCAACAGCATCGACGATGGAATGCCGGGCAGATCCCAAAGGCGCACCGAGCCGTCCTGACAAATCGTCACGGCCGTGTGATCGGAGCCAGCGAATGCGGCTTCCGCAAGATCGTCGGAGTGCCGCAGGATCACTCCGACATGCCGTCCGTCGGCGACATTCACGAACCGCACCGATCGGTCGATGCAACCGACGAGCAGTTTCTGACCGTCTGGACTGAACGAGAGCCAGCTCGGCAGGCTGTGGAATTCCACACGGGGCGAGTGCGGCTTGCCGGTCCGCGAGTCATATACTTGAACTGTGTTGTCACGTCCGCCAATCGCGATCAACTCGCCCGCCGGATTGTAAGCCAGGGTGTGAACGGCCGTCCCAAACTGCATCGGTTCTCCGGTTGGCTCACCCGACGGCACGAGCCACTGCTGCACTTGCCCGCGGTTGTCGGCGGCGATCACCCGGCCATCGGAACGAAACGCGGCGCCGAAAGATTGTCCCGAAGCCGCCAGCTCAACAGACTTGCCTGACGCGGTGTCGATGAGCCGTGTGCCGGCCAGTGCATAGCGCCAGTCAGCGCTCACTGCGCAGAACACATACTCCGACTGGGTGTGGACCAACTCCAGCGCCGCGGAGGACAGTTCAGTGGGCGCCGATTCGGAGCCAACGTGACCAATTCGCCACCATCGCGCCATGCGGCTGCGGTGGTCCCAGTGGTGGCAAAGCAGCACGCGGCCGTTCTGGCTCATCGCCAGCGCATCAATTTTCGTGTCGTGCTGGATCGGCTCGCCGATCGCTCGACCCGTTGGAAAATCCCAAACACGCAGCACACCGTCTTCAGTTCCCCATACGACGAGGCGCCCATCACGGCTCACCTCCGCACAAATGACCTTCGCGGGCGACTGGATCACCAATCGCTGCCGCGGCACGAGCCGTTGCCAGGCGTCGAGATTTGTCCGAATTGCCCAGCGGAGGTCATCCGCGTCGGACGGTGCCAATTCCAGGCTGCGCACGAACCAGAGCAGTCCGATCGCCGGCTCGCCCGCTTCACACTGCTGAATGCCCCGCTCGAACGCATAGGTAGCCGCGAGCAGTTGCGCTCGGTCCCGTTCAGACTCCGCGCGATCTCGCTCAGCAATCACACGGTGAAAGCTGGCGCCGGCCACAATCAGGCACACACTCGCCGCCACTGCGATCGTCGCGGCCAGCGCCGGCTTGCGCCGGGACCAAAGCGCGAACCGAGCAAGTGTCCCAACTCGTCGCGACCAGATCGGCCGATGTTCGAGCCAGGCCCGCAAGTCGGCCGCCATCGCACCGGCCGTGGTGTAGCGCCGCGACGCTTCTTTGGCCATCGCACGCTGACATATCGTGTCGAGATCAAGCGACACACTTGGCCACATACTACGCAGTGTCGGCGGCTCCTCGTCGATTACCCGCTTGAGAATGCTCGCCCCGCCTCCCTCAAACGGCCGCCGCCCGGCGAGCATTTCGTAGAGCATCACGCCGAGGCTGTACACATCCGTCCGCGCGTCGACCTCGTGCCCCTCGCCGCGAGCCTGTTCCGGTGACATGTAGGCCGGCGTTCCCAGAATGTCGCCCTGCTGCGTGAGCGTCGCCCCGGCGTCCGCGTGCAGGGCCAGGCCGAAATCCGCGAGCATCGGCTGGCCACGCTCGTTCATCATCACGTTCGCAGGCTTGATGTCGCGATGGACGATGCCGTTCTGATGGGCGTAATCCATCGCCTCCGCCAGCACGGCGATCCACTCCGCGGCCTGCACCGGCGACGGCTTCGTTTGGCCGAGCAACACGGCGAGCGTCGGGCCGGAGATGAACTCGTAGACGATGAAGGTCGCCCCACCACCTCGACCTTCGTCACTTCCATCACCCGCGTGGCCCACCTCAAAGATCGGCACGATCGCCGGATGCCGCAACCGCGCGGCCGCTTGCACCTCGCGTTCGATTCGTTCGCGAAAACCGGGCGCCTCGATCAACTCCGGCCGTGGCACCTTGATCGCCACGTCGCGCCGCAACTCCGGGTCGTACGCCCGCCATACCGTCGCAAACCCGCCGCGCCCGACCTGTTCCCGCAGTTCGTATCGCCCCAACGACGCTGGCAGAATTGGCGTGCCGTCGGTTCCCAGCGTGACCACACCGCCACCGGGCTTGCCCCGGTGGCTTGACGGCTTCTGCACTACGGGCGTAGCGGTCTCGATACCTACTAGCGCAGAAGCCATTGAACCACCGGGACAAGCCCGGTGGCGAGAAGTTTCGGCCAAGGCCACGCGCAATTTTGCGACGCGAGTCGGAAACCGGGCGGCGAGTTCGTCGTCCGACGGCCGCGAGCCATGCGAGGCGCGAATGTGGCACTCCTCGACGATCAACTCCAGCGGCACCGTCGTCGAATCGCCAAGTTCCGGAAACTGCCGCACGTAATCTTCGACATGCTTTCGCTCCCCGCGACCCCAGCGGTATTCCAGGTCCACCTTGATCAACTCGACGAGCAGTTCGCGTCGCTCGTCGCCCGGCTCCGGCGGCAAAAACTCCGCGATCGCCGCGTCGCCGCCCGTCTGCCAGCGTTCGTCAAACCGATCGAGCGCGTGCAT
>Ga0247727_10004622_pt1 | contig 28955 bp, 38 predicted proteins | sample WisWelCaveWW1625_FD_202498 | JGI IMG/M metagenome (GOLD analysis project Ga0247727, IMG submission 202498) | Biofilm microbial communities from Wishing Well Cave, Virginia, United States - WW16-25 | ecosystem: Environmental > Aquatic > Deep subsurface > Groundwater > Cave microbial mat | place...
CCGGGGGACAACATCAACCTGGGGGTGGAGCTGATCACGCCGGTGGCGATGGAGAAGGGGCTGCGGTTCGCCATCCGCGAGGGCGGCAAGACGGTGGGGGCCGGGACGGTGACGGAGGTAGTGGCATGAGCGGGTTTGGCGTCTGGGCGGCTCGGCGATGAAGACCATGCGGGAGCGGATACGAATTCGGCTGAAGGCCTACGACTACCGGGTGCTGGACCAGTCGACCAGCGAGATCGTCGAGACGGCCAAGCGCACCGGCGCGCAAGTGGCTGGGCCGATCCCGCTGCCGACGGTGAGGAACCGCTACACGGTGCTGCGCTCGCCCCACGCCGACAAGAAGTCGCGCGAGCAGTTCGAGATCCGCACCCACAAGCGGCTGCTCGACATCCTGGAGCCCACGCAGCAGACCGTGGACGCGCTGATGAAGCTCGATCTGCCGGCGGGCGTGGACGTGGAGATCAAGGCGTTCGGGAAGGAGCACCGATGAGGGAAGGCGAAGTCAGAAGTCAGAAGTCAGGAGTCAGAATGAAACCCTCGCGTGACAGGGGTCTTATTCTGACTTCTGAATTCTGAGGTTCTATGTCTCCAGGCATCCTAGGCAAGAAAGTTGGTATGACGCAGGTGTACCGCGAGGATGGGCGCGTGGTGCCGGTGACGGTCCTCCAGGTGGGCCCCTGCGTGGTGGTGCAGCGGAAGACGGCGGCCGAGGACGGCTACGACGCCTTGCAGCTCGGGCTGGTCGAGTTCGTCAAGCCGTCGCGGGTGAACAAAGCGAGGAACGGGCATTTCAAGAAGGCCGGGGTGGAGGCGTCGCGGTACCTGCGCGAGCTGCGGACGCGCGGCAGGGGCGAGGATCTCAAGCCGGCCGACCGCGTGCTGGCCGAAGAGTTTCGCCTGGCCGAGAAGGTCGACGTCATCGGAGTCAGCAAGGGCCGGGGCTTCGCGGGCGTGGTCAAGCGGCATCACTTCCGCGGCGGGGCGGCGACGCACGGCTCGATGTTCCACCGCGCGCCCGGCTCGATCGGCGGCAGCTCCTTCCCGTCGCGCGTCTGGAAGGGCATGCGAATGGCCGGGCACATGGGCCACGCGCGCGTTACGGTGCGGAACCTCGAAGTGATCGAAGTTCACGCCGACGACAACCTCATCCTGGTGAAGGGCGCGGTGCCGGGACCCAACGGCGGTTACGTGATCGTGCGGCGGGCGAAGGAACGGGGCCATTGAGAATTTGGTGATTTGGTGATTTCGTGATTTGGTGATTTGGCGATGCCGACGGTGGAAGTCGTTAATTTGGAGAACGAAGTGGTCGGGAAGCTCGACCTGGCCGACGAGGTGTTCTCGGCGCCGGTCCATGAGGCGCTGCTATATGAAGCGGTGCGCCATTATCGGGCGGGGTTGCGTCGCGGCACCCACAAGACCAAGGAGCGGGGGAGCGTTTCCGGCTCCGGGCGGAAGCTGTGGCGGCAGAAGGGCACCGGGCGGGCGCGCGTCGGCTCGATCCGCTCGCCGCTTTGGCGCCACGGCGGCACGATCCACGGCCCGCAGCCGCGCGACTATAGCTACCGGCTGCCGCGCAAGATGCTCCTCGGGGCGCTGCGCGCGGCCCTCAGCGGCAGGCTCGGGGAAGGGCGGCTCACCGTGGTCAAGTCGTTTGACGTATCTACTAACAAGACCAAAGAGTTCCGGCGCGTGCTCGACCGGCTGGGAGCGTCGCGCTCGGTGCTGCTAGTCAACAACGGCGACAATCCTAACCTGGAGCGCTCCTCGCGCAACCTGGCCGGGGTCACGCTCGTCCCCAGCCGCGAGGTTCATCCCTACCACTTGCTCGATCACGAGCGCGTGATTCTGTCGGAGGAAACGGCCCAGAAGCTTTCGGAGGCGTTGCGATGAGCCCGTTCGAGGTCATTCTGGGGCCGTTGATCACCGAGAAGAGCCAGCTCCGCAAGGACGACCAGCGCACGCTGTGTTTCCGCGTCCGCACCGCGGCGACCAAGACCGACATCCGGAAAGCCGTTCAGTCGGTCTTCAAGGTCAAAGTCGAAGCCGTGCGCACCGCCAATTTCGCCGGCAAGCTCCGCCGCCGCGGCCGTTACGCCGGCTACAAGTCGGATTGGAAGAAGGCCTACGTCAAGCTGCGGGAAGGGGAAAAGATGGTCGAATACGCCCAGGTTTAGCGGGCAGCACCGGGAGAAAACGCATGGCGATCAAGACCTACAGACCGACGACGTTCACCAGGCGCTTCCAGACCATCGTCACGCGCGACGAGATCACCAGACAGCGCCCCGAGAAGTCCCTGGTGGAGCCCAAGCGCCGCTCCGGCGGCCGCGACAGCCGCGGGCACATCACCAGTTGGTTTCGCGGGGGCGGCCACAAGCGCAGCTACCGGATCATCGACTTCAAGCGCGACAAGTTCGGCATTCCGGCGCGCGTGGCGTCGATCGAGTACGATCCGAATCGCTCCGCCCGCATCGCGCTGCTCCACTACCAGGACGGCGAAAAACGCTACATCCTGCAGCCGGCGGATCTGAAGGTGGGCATGACGGTGGTTTCCGGACCGGAGGCCGACATTCTGCTCGGCAACGCCCTACCGCTCAAGAACATTCCTCTCGGCACGGTGGTTCACAATATCGAGCTGCGCGCGGGTAAAGGCGGGCAGATGGCGCGCTCGGCCGGCTCGCAGGCCCGCCTGGTTTCGAAGGAAGGCGACTTCGCGCTGCTCAAGCTGCCTAGTGGTGAGACCCGCCGGGTTCCCGTCGCCTGCATGGCCACCATCGGTCAGGTGGGCAACCTGGACCACGGCAACGTCAGCTACGGCAAGGCCGGGCGCTCGCGGTGGCTCGGCCGCCGCCCGCACAACCGCGGCGTGGCGATGAACCCGGTCGATCACCCGCACGGCGGCGGCGAAGGCAAGACCTCCGGGGGCCGCCACCCGGTCACGCCCTGGGGCCAGCCGACGCGCGGTTACAAGACCCGCAACAATCCGCGCACCGACAAGTGGATCGTCGAGAGGAGGAAGAAGTAAATGGGCCGCTCCCTCAAGAAGGGTCCCTTCACCGATCAGCACCTGCTCGATAAGGTCGCCGCGCTGAACTCGAGCAACGAGAAGAAGGTGGTGCGCACCTGGTCGCGGCGCTCGACGATTCCTCCGGAGTTTGTCGGGCACACCCTGGCGGTGCACAACGGGCGCAAGTTCATCCCGGTGTTCGTCACCGAGAACATGGTGGGGCACAAGCTGGGCGAATTCTCGCCGACGCGGATTTTCAGGGCGCACTCGGCGGCCAAGTCGGCGGCGGCCGCGGCGGCTCCGGGCGCTCCCGGCGCGTCGGCCGGAGCACCGGCCCCGGCGGCCAAAACGGCGGCCCCCGCCACCTAGACGAGGCAAGGACGCGACGAAATGGAAACACGCGCCATGATGAAATACGCCAGGGTATCGCCGCAGAAGGCGCGCCTGGTGGTGGACCTGATTCGCGGGCAACGCTGCGGCGACGCGCTCACCATCCTGCGCGCCACCAACAAGCGCATCGCGCCCCAGGTGGAAAAGATTCTGCGCTCGGCGATCACCAACGCCGAGAACACTTCGAGCGACGTCGACGTCGACAAACTCTACGTCCGACGCGCCTACGTCAACGAGGGGCCGCGCGTGAAGCGCGTGCGTCCCGCGCCGATGGGCCGGGCCTACCGCTACCAGCGTAGGATGGCGCACATCGTCATCGAGGTCAGCGACGAATGAGGAACAACAATCAACCGCCAAGTCGCCAAGACGCCAAGAAGAACAGGATAGATCTTGGCGTCTTGGCGCCTGGGCGGTGAAAGGGTTTATGGGCCAGAAAGTTCATCCTTTTGGTTTCCGGCTGGGCTACAACAAGACCTGGCGGTCGCGGTGGTTCGCCAAACAGGGGTACGCCGATCTGCTGCACGAAGATCTGAAGCTGAAAGATTCGCTCAAGGAGCGCTTGAAGGCCGCCGGCATCAGCTCGGTCGAGGTCGACCGGCCCGGCAATAAGCTGCGCATCACCATCCGCACGGCGCGGCCCGGGATCGTCATCGGCCGCAAGGGCGCCGAGATCGAGAAGCTCAAGCAGGAGCTGCACAAAAGCACCAGCCGCGAGGTGTTCATCGACATACAGGAAGTCCACAAGCCGGAGCTGGACGCGAAACTGGTGAGCGAGAGCGTCGCGCTGCAGCTCGAAAAGCGCGTCGCCTTCCGGCGCGCCATGCGCAAGGCGGTGGATTCGGCCCTGCGCTTCGGCTGCCAGGGGATCAAGATCCGCGTGTCCGGGCGGCTGAACGGCGCGGAGATTGCCCGCACCGAGTGGTACCTGCAAGGACGGCTGCCGCTGCACACGCTGCGCGCCGATATCGATTACGGCGCCTCGGAGGCCCACACCACATACGGGGTCATTGGCGTGAAGGCCTGGATCTACCGCGGTGAGATCATCGACACCAAGCCGCGGCGGGGCGAGCTAGGCCTGGTGAGTACCGAGTTGCCGCCGGCGCGCCGCCGCGAGATCAAGCCGCCGGAGCCCCGGCCGGTGGCGGCGCCCAAGGACCGCGCCCGCCAGTATCCGGCGGCGCCGGCCGCCGCGGCCGAGCCGGAACCGGAGCCCCCCGTCGAGTTGCGCGGCGCGGGCCCGGTCTCGCCGCCGCTCGCGCCGCGAGCCGAGACCGCCGAGACGGCGCCGGCCGTCGAACCAGGCGAAGGCAAGACCGAGGGAGGCAGCTAGCCCGCCATGATGATGCCCAAGAAGGTCAAGTACCGCAAGCAGCAGCGCGGGCGCCGCGCCGGCAAGGCCTGGCGCGGATCGGACCTGTCGTTCGGGGACTTCGGACTCAAGGCGCTCGAGCCCGGCTGGATCACCGACCGCCAGATCGAGGCGGCGCGCGTCGCCATGACCCGGTTTGTCAAGCGCGGCGGCAAGATCTGGATCCGGCTGTTTCCCGACAAGCCGATCACCAAGAAGCCGGCCGAAACGCGCATGGGCAAGGGCAAGGGCGCGCCGGAGCAGTGGGTGGCGGTGGTGCGGCCGGGCAAGGTGCTGTTCGAGATGGAAGGGATCACCGAGCCGCTGGCCCGCGAGGCTCTGAAGCTGGCGGCCCACAAGCTGCCGATACCCACCCGCTTTCTGGCGCGTCATGTGGCGCGCCTGGAGGAGGCCAAGGAATGAAGGCCGACAAGATCCGCGACCTCGATGACCGCGAGCTGACCCGCCACCTGGCCGAAGCCGGCGAGAAGATCTTCCGGCTGCGGTTCCAGATGGCCATGGGCCAGGCCGACGGGCTGAAGAAGTACCGGGAGTTGAGAAAGGACCGCGCGCGCATGCTGACCATCCGGCGGCAGCGCGAGCTGGGGAAATAAGATGCCGGCGCAGCGAAACGAAAAAGTCGGTCAGGTAGTATCGGCGAAGATGGCCAAGACCATCGTGGTCGAGGTGCGGCGCCGCGTCCCCCACCCGCTCTATCAGCGCATCGTTACCAAGCGCAAGAAATTCTACGCCCACGACGAGAACGGCCAGGCCAAGCCGGGCGACCGCGTGCGCATCGTCGAGACCCGCCCGCTGAGCAAGCGGAAGCGCTGGCGGCTGGTGGAAGTGCTGTGGCGAGCGGCGCAGGTGAAGGTCCAGCCGAGCGAGGTCGAGTGAAGGCGGGAAGAATGATAACCACCAAGACACCAAGACACCAAGAACACCTGCATTCCTTCTCTTTCTTGGCGTCTTGGCGTCTTGGCGGTGAAAGGGTGTCCCCATGATCGGGATGCGCACGCGCCTCGAGGTGGCCGATAATTCCGGCGCGCGGAAACTCGCCTGCATCCTGCCGCGCGGCGGCGATGTCGGTTCGAAGGCGGGCCTGGGCGACGTGGTCACCGCCTCGGTCAAGGAGGCCGCCCCGGACTCTAACGTCAAAAAAGGCAGCGTGGTCCGGGCGGTCATCGTGCGCATGCGCAAAGAGACGCGGCGCAAGGACGGCACCTACATCCGGTTCGACTCCAACGCCGCCGTGCTGATCAACGAGGCCGGAGAGCCGGTCGGCACGCGCGTGTTCGGGCCGGTGGCCCGCGAGCTGCGCGACAAGAAGTTCACCAAGATCGTTTCGCTGGCCCCCGAGGTGCTGTGAGCCGATGCCGCTGATCGAGATCAAGAAGAACGACACGGTGAAGGTGATTGCCGGCCGCGACCGCGGCAAGCAGGGGCGCGTGCTCAGCGTCGACCATCGCAGCGGCCGCCTCCTGGTCGAGCACGTCATGATGACCAAGAAGCACACCCGAAGAAATCCGGCTAAGCAGATCAAGGGCGGCATCGCGGAGCGGGAATCGCCCATCGCGGTGTCCAACGTGATGCTGGTCTGCCCCGCATGCGGGCCGGTGCGCGTCGGCCACCACGCTTCGTCCGAGGGGCGCAGGACGCGGGTTTGCCGCAAGTGCGGCAACCCCTTCGACCGAAAGTAGGAGCCTATGGCGGCGCGACTCAAAACCCGATACCGCAGCCAGGTGGCCCCGGCGCTCCAAGAGCAGTTCCGCTACTCGAGCCCCATGGCGGTCCCGCGGCTGGCCAAGATCTCGGTGAACATCGGCCTGGGAGAGGCCACCCAGAACGTGCGGCTGATGGACAAGGCCGTCGACGAGCTGGGCCTGATCACCGGCCAGCGGCCCATCGTCAATCGCGCCAAGAAAGCCATTTCGGCGTTCAAGCTGCGCAAGGGGATGCCGGTGGGCTGCTCGGTCACGCTGCGCGGCGAGCGCATGTACGAGTTTTTCGACCGGCTGGTGAACGTGGCGCTGCCGCGGGTGCGTGATTTCCGCGGGATCTCGACCAAATCGTTCGACGGCCGCGGCAACTACACCCTGGGCATCACCGATCAGTTGATCTTCCCGGAGATCGACTACGCCAAAGTGGACAAGGTCAAGGGCATGAACGTAACTATTGCTACTACCGCAAACTCCGACGCCGAGGGGTTGGCGCTGCTGAAGCTGATGGGGATGCCGTTCAGAAGCTAGGCAAAAGATGAATTCACCACCAAGACACCAAGACACCAAGAAAACCAGGATAGAAGTTCTTGGTGTCTTGGTGTCTGGGTGGTGAAAAAGGAGCTGGAGTGGCCACCACCGCCAAGATCGCGAAGGAAGCGAAGAAGCCCAAGTACAAGATCCGCCTGCGCAACCGCTGCCAGCGGTGCGGGCGGCCACGGGGCTTTCTCGGCAAGTTCCGCCTGTGCCGGTTGTGCTTCCGCGGCCTGGCGCTGTCGGGGGAAATCCCCGGAGTGGTCAAAAGCAGCTGGTGAGGTATCTATGATCACGACCGATCCGATCGCCGACCTGCTGACGCGGGTGCGCAACGCCATACAGGCCCGCCATCCCAAGGTGGACGTGCCGGCCTCGCGGCTGAAGGCCGAGATCGTCCGCATCCTCAAGGAAGAGGGCTACATCGCCAACTTCAAGGTCGCCGACGAAGAGGGCCGCCGCACCATCAAGATCTACCTGAAGTACACGCCGCAGAACGAGCCGGTGATCTCGCGCATCCAGCGGGTGTCGCGGCCGGGGCGGCGCGTCTACGTCGGCCAGCGGGAGATCCCGCGCGTGCTCGGCGGCATGGGCATCAACATTCTCACCACGCCGCGCGGCGTGATGACCGGCCGCCACGCCCACCGGAACGGAGTGGGCGGGGAAATTCTCTGCGAGGTTTGGTAGCCCCATGAGCCGAGTCGGAAACAAACCCATCCCGATTCCCAAGGGAGTCAAAGTCCGCGTAGCCGACGGCGCCGTGGAGGTCGAAGGACCCAAGGGAAAGCTCACGACGCCCATCCCCGGCGGCATCCGCTTCGAGCAGCAGGACGCGGTGCTCGTCGCCCGCCGCGACCGCCAGGAAGATGCCGCCCTGCACGGCCTGGCCCGGAGCCTGGTGCAGAACTCCATCACCGGCGTCACCACCGGCTTCAGCAAGGAGCTCGAGATCGTCGGCGTGGGCTTCCGCGGCTCGGTCGCCGGCAAGGTCGCCACTTTCGTGCTGGGGTATTCGCACCCCATCGACGTGCTGATCCCCGCCGGCATCGATATCAAGATCGACAAGCAGACGCGCCTGGTGGTGTCGGGCGCCGACAAGGGGCTGGTCGGGCAGATCGCCGCCAACATCCGCGGCCTGCGCCCGCCGGACCCCTACAAACAAAAGGGCGTCCGTTACGCGGGCGAGACACTGAAGAAGAAGGCGGGCAAGGCCGGCGCGGGCGCCACTAAGTAGCGGGGAGACAAACGTATGGTTCGCCAGGAATCCCGAAACAAGCTGCGACGGCGGATTCACGCCCGGCTGCGCAAACGACTCGCCGGAACGTCCCAGCGGCCCCGCCTCAGCGTCTTCCGTTCGCTGCGCCACACCTACGCGCAGATCGTCGACGACCGCTCCGGCCGCACGCTGGCCGCGGCCAGCTCCCAGGAGAAAAACTCCTCGGCCGGCTCGGGGGGCAATGTCGCCGGCGCCAAGCAGATCGGCCAGCTCATCGCCGAGCGCGCCCGCCAGGCCGGCGTGACCCAGGTGGTCTTCGACCGCGGCGGCTACCAGTATCACGGGCGCATCCAGGCGCTGGCCGAAGCGGCGCGCGAAGGAGGGCTAAAGTTTTGACCGAATCAGGATCCAGAATGCTGAAGCGCATCGACCCCGCCACGCTCAACCTGAAGGACCAGGTCGTGAACATCAAGCGCGTCACCAAGGTGGTGAAGGGCGGCAAGAATCTCAGCTTCTCCGCTCTGGTCGTGGTCGGCGACCCGGAACGGAACATCATCGGCTACGGCAGCGGCAAGGCGAAAGAGGTCCCGGCGGCGATCCGCAAGGGCATCGAGGCAGCCAAGAAGAACCTGGTGAAGGTCCACACCCTGGCCACCACCATCCCGCACCAGGTGCTGGGACGATTCGGCAGCGGCCAGGTATTGCTGAAGCCGGCCCGGGAGGGCACCGGCATCATCGCCGGCGGGCCGGTGCGAGCCGTCATCCAGGCCGCCGGCATTCCCAACGTGCTCACCAAGTCGATCGGCACGGCGAACCCGCAAAACGTCGTCAAGGCCACCTTCGACGCGCTGCTGCAGTTGCGCGACAAGCAGGCCGTGGCCGCGCTGCGCGGCCTGGAGGTCGACAAGCTCTAAAGGACCCGCGCCATGCCGCCCGACACCACCACCGCCACTATCAAGATTCAGCTCCGGCGCAGCCCCATCTGCTGCCCACAGAAGCACAAGAGGATCGTCCGCGGCCTCGGATTCCGCAAGCTCAACCAGGTCGTCGAGCGCCCCGACACGCCGTCCATCCGCGGCATGATCCGCAAAATCCCGCACCTGGTGGAGGTGGTGGAATGAACTTGAGCGACCTGCATCCTCCTAAGGGACAGAAGCACGAGCGGAAGCGCATCGGCCGCGGCATGGGGTCGGGGCGCGGCAAGACGGCCGGCCGGGGAACCAAGGGCCAGCACTCCGTCAGCGGCTACAAGCACAAGCGCGGCTTCGAGGGCGGGCAGATGCCGCTGCACCGCCGCATCCCCAAGCGCGGCTTCACCAACATCTTCAAGAAGCGCTACGCGCTGCTGAACCTGGAGCGGCTGGAGCGGCTGGAGGGCAGCGAGTTCACCCCGGAGCGGCTCCTGGAGCTGGGCGTGATCCGCCCGGCGCCCAACGGCGTCAAGATTCTGGGCGACGGCGCCCTCACCCGCGCCATCACCGTTCGCGCCCACCGCTTCTCGAAGAGCGCCGCCGAGAAGATCGCCGCCGCCGGCGGCAAAGCGGAGGTCATCGGCCGATGAACAAGATCTTCGAAGCCATCGCCAATGTCTTCCGCATCCCCGACCTCCGCCGGCGCGTGCTGTTCACCCTCGGTCTGCTGGCGGTCTACCGGATCGGGGCGCACATCCCCACGCCGGGCATCGACGCCGGCGCCTTGGAGCGCTTCTTTGAGCGCAGCGCCGGGACGCTGTTCGGCTTCATGGATCTGTTCAGCGGCGGGCAGTTTCGGCGCCTGACCATCTTCGCGCTGGGCATCATGCCGTACATCACGGCGTCGATCATCCTGCAGCTGCTGACCGTGGTGGTTCCGACCCTCGAGAAGCTGCAAAAGGAAGGCGAGCTCGGCCGCCGCAAGATCACCCAATGGACCCGCTACCTCACCGTGGGACTCAGCGCGGTGCAGTCGTTCGGCATCGCCTCGCTGCTGATGGGCAGCGAAGGCAACTTCGTGCTCAACCCCGGCCCCGGCTTCATCGCCATGACCATGCTGACGCTCACCACCGGCACGGCCTTCATCATGTGGCTGGGCGAGCAGATCACCGAGCGCGGCATCGGCAACGGCATGTCGCTGATCATCTTCGCCGGCATCGTGGTCAACCTGCCCGACGTGATTCAGAACATCGGCGAGAACATGCGGACCGGCCAGTGGGGTGTGCCGGTGCTGCTGGTGCTGCTGGTGGCGATGGTGGCGGTGGTCGCCTTCGTCGTGCTGGTGGAACGCGGCGAGCGCCGCATCCCGGTGCAGTACGCCAAGCGCGTCGTCGGGCGGCGCATGATGGGCGGCCAGTCCACCCACCTGCCGCTGAAGGTCAACGCCGGCGGCGTCATTCCAGTGATCTTCGCCAGCTCCATTCTGACCTTCCCCCAGACGCTCAACCAGGTCGAGTGGGTCCGCGCCAACCGCTACCTCAGCTCCTTGCTTAACTCCATCAGCTACGGCGAGCCGCTCTACGTGCTGCTCTACGTCGTGGGCATCGTGTTCTTCGCGTTTTTCTACGTGTCGATCATCTTCAACCCCACCGAGGTGGCCGACAACATGCGCAAGTACGGCGGGTTCATCCCCGGCATCCGTCCGGGCAAGCGCACCGCCGAGCACATGAATGAAATCCTCACCAAGGTCACGCTGGTCGGCGGCCTCTACTTGGCGCTGCTCTCCGTCATCCCGGATTTTCTGATCGCCGGCATCCGCGTGCACCACCTGCCGGGAATCGGCGCCTGGTTCGACAGCTGGGTCCCGCGGATGATTCTGGAGGGCCTCAACGTGAGGTTCTATTTCGGCGGCACGACGCTGCTGATCGTGGTGGGCGTGGCCATGGACACGGTCAACCAGATCGAGGCGCAACTGATCATGCGCCATTACGAGGGCTTCGCCCCCAAGTCGGGACGGATCCGGGGAAGGCGGGCGGGGTTCTGATGCCGGCGCGTCTCAGTCCCGAACCGCAACCGCCGGCCGCCACGGCCGGAATCGGCGCGGTGGTCTTCTTTGGACCGCCCGGATCGGGCAAGGGCACGCAGGCCAAGCGCATGGTCGAGCGCTTCGGCGTTCCAGCGATCTCGACCGGCGACATACTGCGGGCGCAGGCGGCGCGCGGCACGCCGCTGGGCCTCGAGGCGCAGGCGGTGATGGAGCGCGGGGAGCTGGTCCCCGACCAATGGGTCAACGAGATCGTGAAGCAGCGGCTAGATGAGCCGGATTGCCGGGGCGGCTTCCTGCTCGACGGCTACCCGCGGACACGCGAACAGGCTCAAGCGCTCGAGGCGATGCTCGCCCGCAACGGCACGTTGGTTCGCGTCTTTTGCTTCGGCATCTCGGCGGCGAACCTGATCGGGCGCTTGGCCGGCCGGCGCGTCTGCCCCTTCTGCGGGACCAACTACAACGTCGACACCCAGCCGCCGCGCCAGCCCAACCGCTGCGACCGCGACGGCGCGACGCTCGTCACCCGGCCCGACGACCGCGAGGAAGTCGTCCGCGAGCGGCTGGAAGCCTACGAAAAGCAGAGCCGCCCGGTGATCGAGCATTTCCGCCGGCAGGGCCGGCCCATTCACGAGCTGGACGCCTCGGCTCCGGTGGAGGCCGTTTTCGAACAGCTGGCGAGGATCTTGAGCGCCCCATGATCATTCGCAAGACAAAGGGGGAGCTGGAAAAGATGCGCCGCAGCGGCCGGCTCGTCTGGCTCATCCTCGAAGAGCTCCGGAAGCTGGTGAAGCCCGGCGCCACCACCTATGACCTGGAGCGCGTCGCCGAGAAGATGATGACCGACGCCGGCGCGCGCCCGGCCTTCAAGGGCTACTACGTCCCGGCCGCCGGGCGCCGCTACAACTTCGTTCTGTGCACCTCGGTGAACGACGAGATCATCCACGGCATGCCCTCCACCAAGAGCGTGTTCCGCGAAGGCGACATCGTCTCGATCGACACGGGGCTTTCGCTCGACGGTTACTACGGCGACTCGGCCACCACCGTGCCCGTCGGCCGCGTCGACGACGAAACCGAACGGCTGCTGCGCGTCACGCAGGAGGCCCTCGACCTGGGCGTCCGGCAGGCCAAGGAAGGCAACCGGCTGTTCGACATCTGCGGCACCGTGCAGCGGCACGTCGAGTCCAACGGGTTCTCGGTGGTGCGCGAGTTCGTCGGCCACGGCATCGGAACCAAGCCGCACGAGGACCCCCAGATTCCCAACTACATCGACCCGCGCAGCGGCAACCCGCGGCTGAAGGAAGGCATGGTGCTGGCCATCGAGCCGATGGTCTGCGCCGGCCGGCCCGAGGTCGAGGTGCTCGACGACCATTTCACCGCCGTGACCAAGGACGGCAGCCGCTCGGCGCACTTCGAGCACTGCGTCGCGGTCACTTCCAACGGCCCCTGGATTCTCACCCAGTTATGAAGAGCGCCACGCCAATCCGAAAGAACGCCCGCGTGCTCGAGCCGCTGCCCAACGCCCTGTTCCGGCTGGAGCTGGACGATACCAGCCGCGTGCTGGCGCACGTGGCGTCGCGGCGGTCGAAGGATTTTCTGCGCCTGCTGCCGGGCGACCGCGTCGAGGTCGAGCTGTCGCCGCTCGATCCGGGCCGCGGCCGCGTGGTCAGCCGCGTCAAGGAGCAACCGTGAAAGTTCGAGCCTCGGTCCGCAAGATTTGCAACAAGTGCAAGGTCATCCGCCGCCGCGGCGTGGTTAGGGTGATCTGCGTCAACACGAAACATAAGCAGCGTCAAGGATAAGTAAAGATAAGAATGACCACCAAGACACCAAGACACCAAGACACCAAGAAAACAAGAGCACAACACCTTGGTGTCTTGGTGTCTTGGTGGTGAAAAAAGGAGAGAGTCTATGGCGCGATTAGCCGGCGTGGACCTGCCGCCCCAGAAGCGGGCGGAGATCGGGTTGACCTACATCTACGGGATCGGGCGGGCGCGAGCCAACTCGCTGCTCCGCCGCGCCGGCGTCGATCCGGACCGCAAGATCCGCGACCTTACCGAGGAGGAGATCAACCGCCTCCGCCATATCCTGGAGGAGGAAGGGGCCGTGGAGGGCGATCTGCGCAAGGAAGTGACGATGAGCATCCGACGGCTCATCGAGATCGGCTCCTATCGCGGGGTGCGCCACCGCAAGAACCTGCCGGTCCGCGGCCAGCGCACCCACACCAACGCCCGGACCCGCAAGGGCCCGCGCCGCGGCACCATCGCCAACAAGAAGAAGTCTATGACCAAGACCTAGCCCGGAGACCGGAAAACAACACATGGCAAAGCCAGCGACCAAGGCGGTCAAGAAGAAGGTTTTCAAGAAGAAGGAGAAGCGCGTGGTGCACACCGGGGACGTCTACATCCAGGCGTCGTTCAACAACACCATCGTCACCGTCACCGACCAGCAGGGCAACGTGGTCTCCTGGTCGAGCGCCGGGTCGCTGGGGTTCCGCGGCTCGCGCAAGGGCACGCCGTTCGCCGCGCAGCAAGCGGCGCTGGCGGCGGCCAACGCCGCCAAGGATCACGGCATGAAAGTCGTCGATGTGCGGGTGAAGGGGCCGGGGTCGGGGCGCGAGTCGGCGATTCGCGCGCTGGCCGCGGCCGGGCTCGACGTCAAAATCATCAAGGACGTCACCCCCATCCCGCACAACGGCTGCCGGCCGCCCAAGCGGCGCCGGGTGTAGGAGGAAAGGAGTCTATGGCACGATACCGCGGCCCGGTTTGCCGGCTCTGCCGGCGCGAGGGCATGAAGCTGTTTCTGAAGGGCGAGCGCTGCTACTCCGACAAGTGCGCCATCGAGAAGCGCAACTTCACGCCTGGCCAGCACGGCAAGACCAGGAAGATCAAAAAGCTCATCGGCTACGGCTTGCAGCTGAGGGAAAAGCAGAAGGTCCGCCGCATCTACGGCTTGCTCGAGACGCAGTTCCGCAACACCTTCGAGAAGGCGGCGCAGCTGAAGGGCGTCACCGGCGACAAGCTGATCGAGCTGCTAGAGCGCCGTCTGGACAACGTCGTCTACCGTATGGGGCTGGGGACCAGCCGCGCCCAGGCGCGCCAGGTCGTCCGCCACGGCCATGTCGAGGTCAACGGCCGCAAGGTCAATCTGCCGTCGTTCCAGGTCAAGCCCGGCGACACGGTCGCCATTCGCGAGGGTAGCCGCTCGCACGCGGCGGTGCTCGCCGCCCGCGAGCTCACCGCGCACATGACGCGCCCGAGTTGGATCGAGGTCGACATGCCGAACCTCCGCGGCCGCATCACCGGCGTTCCCCGCCGCGACGAGGTCGTTCAAATTCCCATTAACGAGCAGCTCATCGTGGAGTTGTACAGCAAGTGAGATTGGAACCGCACCGACGCAGAGAGGAGCATTAGTCCATGTGGAGAGGTTTTCAGAAACCCAAGCGGCTGGCCGCCAACACCGACACGCTGACCGACAAGTACGGGCTGTTTCATGCCCAGCCCTTTGAGCCCGGCTTCGGCACCACCGTCGGCAACAGCCTGCGGCGCGTGCTGCTCAGCTCGATCGAGGGTCCGGCGATTACCGCCGTCAAGATCGAGGGCGTGCTGCACGAGTTCAGCGCCATCCCCGGCGTCGTCGAGGACGCCACCGACATCATCCTCAACCTGAAGCAGATCCCCTTCAAGGTGCAGGGCGAAGTCAACAAGACCGCGCGCCTGGTGGTCGAGAAACCCGGCGTGGTGCTGAGCGGTCAGATCCAGGCCGACGGCGACGTGGAGATCCTCGACCACAATGTCTATCTCGCCACCGTCAGTGAAGGCGGCAAGCTCGATCTCGAGATGCGCCTCAAGTGGGGCCGCGGCTACGTCAGCGCCGACAAGAACTTCGACGACGATCTGGCGCTGGGCTACATCCCGATCGACTCGGTCCACTCGCCCGTCCGCAAGGTCAACTACCAGGTGGAGTCGGCGCGCCTCGGGCAGATGACCGAGTACGACAAGCTCACCATGGAGGTGTGGACCAACGGCGTGGTTTCGCCGCAGGACGCCGTCGGCTTCGCGGCCAAGCTCCTGAAGGACCACATGACGATCTTCATCAACTTCGAGGAGCAGCTGGAGACCGAGGAGGCTACCGCCGAGAGTGCCGTCGAGCGCCTCAACGAAAACCTCAACCGCTCCGTCGAGGAGCTGGATCTCTCCGTTCGCTCCTACAACTGTCTCAAGAACGCCCAGATCCAGACCATCGCCGACCTGGTCACGCGCAGCGAGGCCGACATGCTCAAGACCAAGAACTTCGGCCGCAAGTCGCTGAACGAGATCAAGGAGATCCTGGCGCAGATGGGGCTGTCGCTGGGGATGAGGATCGACGAGCAGGGACGGCTGATCCCGGCGCCGGGCGGCCCGCCCCCGCCTTCCGCTGACGCCGACGCCGACGCCGAGCAGCCGGGGGTCGAGTAGCTCATCATGCGACATAGAAGGAGCGGCTACAAGCTGAAGCGCGACATGGGCGCGCGCAAGGCCCTGCTGCGCGGCCTGGTCACCAGCCTGATGCAGTCGGAGCGCATCATCACCACCGTCCCCAAGGCCAAGGCGGCGCGGCCGCTGGCGGAAAAGATGATCACCCTGGCCAAGCGCGACACCCTGCACACGCGCCGCCAGGCGGCGGCCTTTCTCGAGACGCCCGCCGCCGTCAAGAAGCTGTTCGAAACGTTTGGACCCCGCTTCGCCCAGCGCAACGGCGGCTACACGCGCATCACGCGCCTGGGCCCGCGCCAGGGCGACGGCGCCGAAGTCGCCATGCTCGAGCTGGTCGGCTCGGAGCTCGTCAAGCGGGGCGAAGAGCGCCGCAAGCGCAAGGAAGCGCGCCTCAAGCAGCAGGAACAAACCGCGGCCGCGGAAGAGAAAAAGGACGAGAAAGTGGAGAAGTAGGGCCGGTCACTTCCGACGGAAGTTGACGGTGATGTAGGCGCGCACGTTGACCGGCTCGCCGTCCTTGGTTCCCGGCTTGAACTTCCACTGCTCGACGGCCTGGATCGCTTTCTCATCCAGGCCGGGGTCGAGCGATCGCGTCACGCGAATGTTCCGCGCCTCGCCTTCCGGAGAGATGTCTGCGGACAGCTCGACGGTGCCTTCGATTTTTGCGTCCTTGGCCTCCTGTGTGTAGTCCGGGGCGACCCTGTAGATCAGAACCGGCGCTTTGACGCCGGCGCTGCCGACCACCCGGCCCGGCACGCCGCCCGATACTTCGTCCGGCGGCGGCGCGGGCTTTCGCTCCGGATCGGGCGTCGCCAGCAGCCGGAAGTCGATCTTGATCGTCGCCGCCACCGGGACTGGCTCGCCGTCCTTGGTCCCTGGCTCGAACTGCCATTGTTTGACGGCGTCGATGGCGTGCCGATCCAGGCCCGGATCGAGCGCCTTCTCGACGCGCATGTTCCGCGCCCCGCCGTCGGGCCAAACCTCCACGTAGAGCTCGACGGTGCCTTCGATTTTCTTGTCCCTGGCCTCCCGGGTGTACTGCGGCTGGACTTTTTTCACCACTCGCGGCGCCTTCACGTCGCCGCCGGCCGAATAAACCCGGATGCGATTAGGTTTTGGCTTCGGTTGGTCCTGCCCGGCGGCCGCGCCCCCCGGCTCTCCGCCGACAACTCCGCCGATAACGCCCCCCACTACGCCGCCCGGAACCCCTCCCGGCACTCCTCGGCCCACACCGGCCCCTACGCCGGCGCCCACGCCAGTGCCGACTCCGGCGCTCACGCCAGCGCCCACGCCGGTCGTCGCGCCTCTCGGCGTTCCGCCGGCCACTCCGCCGATAACGCCCCCGACCACACCGCCCGAAGCGCCGCCCGGCACGCCGTCCCGCGACGTCGCAGGCTTCCGGCCGGGCTGGAGCGCGGCCAGCGGCAACACCAGCAACAGGGCGGTCGCCGCCGCCGCCATCCTCGCCGCGCGGCCCGGGACGCGGCGGTTGCGGGTCCCGTCGAGTATTGCTAATAGCCGTCCCTCGATCTCCGACGGCCGCGCCATCGCCGCCGTCGCGCAGGCGGCGATCCCGCCTGGCCGCATGGCGCGCGCCACGGCCAGCAGGTGCTCGGCGTACTCGGCCGGCTCGACGCCGGAACCCAGCACCTCATCGTCGCAAGCCCGCTCGCTCTCCTTCACCAGCTCGCGCACCGCCAGCCACACCAGCGGATGAAACCAGTAGAGGCAGGCGGCGAGCTGCGCCAGCACGCGAATCGCCCCGTCGCGGCGGCGCGCGTGCGCCAGCTCGTGCCGCAGGACGTTGCGGCGGAGCTCGCTCGTCCACTGCGCGAACTCGGCTGGCAGCAGCACCACCGCGCGCCGCAGCCCCCAGGTCATCGGCGAAGCCACCCCGTCGCTCGTGACGACGCGCGCGCCGAAGGGGCGGCCGCGGCGGGCGATCCGCCAAACGGCCGCCATCGCGACGGCCAGACGCGCGACGAGAACCAGAAAGCCGGCCAGCCAGATCGTCACGGCCCACGCCGGCCAGTCGAAACCAGCGTCAACCCCCACCGCCGCGGCGCCGAACTCCACCGTCGCCGTCACCGCCGCGCCGGCTGCGGCGGGCAGGATTGGCAGCGGCCATGCCGGCGTCACTACTACGAGTACCGGCAACAGCAACAGCGCGCCGATCGCCAGCGTCCACACCAGGTGCCGCGACGCTGCGCTCGACCGGCGCATCGCCCGGGTCGCCGCAAAGGCGCCGCCCGCGACGAGAGTTCCTCGCGCCGCGACGTCCCACAACAGTTCGGCCGTCATGACAGTTTTCCTTCCTTCCTGGCCTTCTCGATCAGTCTCGCCAGGCGGTTGAGCTCCTCCTCCGACAACCGCGAGGAGGAAGCATCCAGCAGCGAGGCCACCGCCTGCTCGACCGACCCTTCGAAGAACGTCTCGAGGAGGTGCCGCAGCGCCGAGCGCCGCGCGCGCTGCCGCGGCAGCGCCGGCGCAAAAACGTACCGCAGCGCTTCCTCTTCGTGCCGCGCCTGCCCCTTGCGCTCGAGCGCGCTGAGGGCCGCTCGCACCGCCGAGTAACTCGGCGGATCGGGCAGCTCGGCGCGGACCTCGGCGGCCGTGGCGCGGCCTCGCCGGTAGAGGATATCGAGGATCTGGCGCTCGCGGCGGCTCGGGCCGCGGCTCGCGGCGCGGCTCATGTCCCGTCCCCGGTGCGATGCTGGAAAAACAGCAGCATGCTAGAAAATTAGCACCAATCCCGGCCCCTTGTCAAGTTGACAATCGCCCGCGCCGCCCCCTATAGTTGTACGAAATGTAACGGGAGGGGCGTTCGACCTGTGTGTGGAATCGCCGGCTATACCCACGCGGCCGCCCGCGCGGACCGCTCGCTGATCGCCCGCATCGCCGCCGGGCTGGCGCACCGCGGCCCCGATCAGCAGGGGACCTTTGTCTCGCCGCGCGTCTCGCTCGGCGCCGTGCGTCTCAAGATCATCGACCTCCAGGGCGGCGAGCAGCCCATGTCGAGCGACGACGGCCAAACCATCCTCGCCTACAACGGCGAAATCTATAACTATCGCGAAGTCCGCGAGGAGCTGACCGCCCGCGGCCACCGCTTCCGCTCCCGCTCGGACACCGAAGTCCTGCTGCGCGCCTTTCTCGAGTGGGACACCGCGTGCTTTCCGCGGCTCAAGGGCATGTTCGCCGCCGCCCTCTGGCAGGAGCCGCGCGGGCGCCTGGTGCTGGTTCGCGATCGCCTGGGTATCAAGCCGCTGTACTTCGCCCGCCGCGGCGGACATCTCTACTTTGGCTCCGAGTTGAAAGCCTTGCTGGCGCACCCGGAAATCTCCCGCGATCTCGACCCCGCCGCGCTTCACCAGTATCTGTCGCTCTACTATGTGCCGGGCCCGCGCACCCTGATCGAGGGTGTCGAAAAGCTCCCGCCCGGCCACATCCTCGAATGGCAAGCCGGCGACGTCACCGTCCGCCCGTTCTGGGAGCTGCGGTTCGAGCCGGCGGCCGGCCTCACCGAAGAGGACGCCGCCGCCGAGCTCGACGTCCTGCTGCGCCGCTCCATCCGCGAGCACCTCATCTCGGACGTCCCGCTCGGCGTGCTGCTCAGCGGCGGCGTGGACTCCAGCACCATCGTCCATTACGCCGCCGAAGAATCGAGCGCGCGCCTGAAAACGTTCTCGATTTCCTTCGCCGGCCGCAGCTTCGACGAGACCCGCTACTTCCGCGCCGTCGCCGGGCGTTACGCGACCGAGCACCATGAGTTCGAGCTCGGGCGCGACCTCGACCTCGAGGCGGCGATCCGCGAATTTGCCCATTACGCCGACGAGCCCAACGGCGACTCCTCGTCGCTCCCGGTCTGGTATTTGTCGAAGCTCTGCCGCCGCCATGTGACGGTGACGCTGTCCGGAGAGGGCGCCGATGAGCTGTTCGGCGGCTATCTTACCTATCAGGCCGACCGTCTGGCCCGCCCCATGCGGCTCCTGCCGGCCGCGCTGCGCCGCGCCGCGCTCGCCGCCGCCCGCCGCGTCATCCCGGTCTCCGACGACAAGATCGGCCTCGAGTACATGCTCAAGCGGTTCCTCGAAGGATCGCTGCTCGCCCCCTGGGAGGCCCACTGCTACTGGAACGGCGCATTCTCCGAGGACCAGAAGCGCGAGCTTTTCGTCGTCGACGCCAACCCCGCCTGGCGCGTCGACGCCCTCGCCGCCGGCGCCCCGCGCGGCGTCCTCAACCGCTTCCTCTGGTTCGACCAGCGTTACTATCTGCCCGACGACATCCTGGCGAAGGTCGACCGCATGAGCATGGCGCACTCGCTCGAAGTCCGCCCGCCGTTCCTCGACCACCAGATCGTCGAGTTCGCCGCGCGCCTGCCCGAGAGGCTGAAGCTCCGCGGACGCCGCCAGAAATACTTACTGAAACGCCTGATGCGCGGCAAGCTTCCCCCCGAGATCCTCCGCCGCAAGAAAATCGGCTTCGACATCCCGGCCCACGACTGGCTTCGCCGGGAGCTCAAGCCGCTGCTCATCGAGGCGACCAGCCCCGCGGCGCTGGCGCGCACCGGGCTGTTTCGTCGCGGCGCGGTCGAGCGCCTGCTGCGCGATCACTTCGAGCGCCGCGCCAATTTCGGCTTCCACCTGTGGGGCCTGCTGATCCTGTTATTGTGGATGGAGAAATGGCAGATCCGCTCGCCGCTCGAGCCGCTGCGCGAAATTCCGCAGCCGGCGATGGCGCCGGCCGCTTCACCCACCCGCTGATCCTGGCCGCCTGCGGCGCGGCGATTTTCCTCGGAACCAGCTTCTCCCCGCCGTCTCTGATGGACGACGTCGACGCCGTCAACGCCCAGATCGCGCGCCACATGCTGGAGTCGGGCGACTGGGTCACGGCGCGCATCAACGGCGTCGTTTACCTTGAAAAATCCCCGCTCGGGTTCTGGCTGATCGCGGCCAGCTACGCCGTCTTCGGGACGCGCGACTGGGCCGCGCGAATACCTACGGCGCTCGGCGCCGTCGCCTTGATGTGGGTGACGGCCGCGCTGGGCCGCTGGGGCTTCGGCCGGCGCGCCGGTTTCTACGCCGGGCTTGCCGTCGGCTGCTCGGCCGGCCTGTTTCTCTTTACGCGCATCGTGATTCCCGACGTGCTGCTGACGCTGGCGGTCACCTGCGCTCTGTATGGATTCCTACGCGCTGTCGAGGAGCGGGACCGCCGCTGGGCGCTTGCTTTGTGGGCCGCCCTGGGCGTCGGGATGCTGCTCAAGGGGCTGCTGGCGGCGTTCGTCCCCGTGGCTACGGGCATCCTGTACCTGCTGCTGACGCGGCGGCTATTCCTCCGCCGGACGTGGAGGCTGCTGCGTCCGTTTTCCGGCGCTCTGATCGCGCTCGCCATCTACGCCCCCTGGGTGGCGCTGGCGACGCTGCGCAATCCGCCGCTGCTCGATTTCACGCTGCGCAGCGAGCCCGGCGTCTGGCGCGGCTTTTTCTGGTTTTACTTCCTCAACGAGCACGTCCTGCGGTTTCTCAACCTGCGCTTCCCGCGCGACTACAACACCGTGCCGCGCCTGCCGTTTCTGCTGCTGCACCTCGTCTGGCTGTTTCCCTGGAGCGCCTTCTGGCCGGCGGCGTTCGGCGCGCCGCTCGAACACCGCGCCGCCCGGCTGCGGCTGCTGGCCCTCATCTGGATCGTTTTCCTGCTGGCCTTCTTGAGTCTTTCTACGACCCAGGAATACTACAGCCTGCCGTGTTACCCCGCGCTGGCGCTGCTCGCGGGCCGCGCGCTGGCCGGCGGGCCACGGCGGCGAGTCTCGGCCGGATACGCCGCGCTCGCCGCCGTGGGCCTGGCGGGAGCCACAGCCGCCGGAATCATCCTCTACCAAGTGCGCGGAATCTCCCCGCAAGGCGACATCTCGGAGGCGCTCACCCAGAACCCCGAGGCTTACACGCTCTCACTAGGACATATGCGGGACCTCACGCTGGAGTCCTTCGCCTGGCTGCGCGGCCCGCTCCTCGCGGCCGGCCTCGCGCTCGGGGGCGGATCACTCGCCGCGTGGTTCCTCCGCCGCACGCCGCTCGCGCCGCTGGCCCTGGCCGCTATGATGACCGTGCTGGCGCACGCGGCCCACCGGGCGAGGCGCGTTTTCGATCCTTATCTCTCCTCCCGGCCCCTCGCCGAAGCGCTGCAGCGCGCGCCCGAGGGCCAACTCATCATCGAAGGCCACTACTATCCGGCCTCCTCGGTTGCCTACTACACCAATCGACGCGCGCTGCTCCTCAACGGCCGCCAGGATAACCTGATCTACGGCGCGGCCGCCCCCGGCGCGCCGGACGTTTTTCTCGAGGACGCTGATTTGGTCCGCCTCTGGCCGGGCGAGCAGCGGCTCTACCTCGTCGCCCCGTCAAGCTCCCGGCCGCGTCTCGATGCCCTGCTCGGCCGCGTGCACGTGCTCGCCGCGCGCGGCGGCAAGTGCGTTTTGACGAACCGCCCGCCAGGGTAATCCGATTGAGAAAAAAACTCTAAAGCCTCGCCCCCGGCCGATAAGAGCTACATGGCTTCCTCCGCCGTGGTTCCGGCAAGCTTGTTCGCCGGTCTAAACGCATTGGATCCTGTGCGCCTGGCCGCGCTGGATCAGCCGCAGCCCGGGCAGCGGCCGCCGGATGACGTCGTTTCTCTCGGCGGCTGGGCCGCGCCGCCGGCGGCCAACGCCTCGGCGTGGCTCCCGGACGTCGCCTCGGTGGAGGCGCTGCTCGAAGGCGACCCGGAACTGCTGGAGCGGTTCCAGATCGCCTTGCAGTTGCTGCGCCAGCTCCATCCCGGGCTGGCGCAGGCTTTTGTTCGCCGCATCCGCGCCGCGCTCGAAACGGCCCAGCAGCGCAGCAGGGCGCCTGCCCGCCTCGATATCCGCGTCGAGATCGCCACGCAGTCCACGACGATCGTTTCCTCGAGCGGAGCCGCTACGACTCGCCAAAACGTCGAGCAGATCAGCATCCGCGTGAGCTTCCGCTCCGGGGCCGAAGCGCCGGCCTCCGATCCGATCGTCCTCGATCTCGACCGCAACGGCATTCGCGCGGCCGGGATCGAGGACGGCGTGGTGTTCGACATCAACGCCGACGGAACGCTGGATCTTACCAGCCTGGTCGGCGAGGGCGACGGCCTGCTGGCGCTCGATCGCAACGGCAACGGGCGCATCGACGACGGCTCGGAGTTGTTCGGCGACCAGCGCGGCGCGTCCAACGGTTTCGAGGAGCTGCGGAAGCTCGATGACGACCACAACGGCGTCATCGATTCGGCCGATCCTGTTTTCGGGAGCCTCGTGGTGGCGACCCGCGGCGCCGGCGCCGACACCTTCGTGCTCTCCTCGCTGACCGCGTCCGGCGTCGAGGCGCTCGATCTCGACTACCGCAGCGCCGCCGAGCGGCTCCACTCGGACGTCACCTTGGCCCAGACGGGATCGTACCTGGGGACCGACGGCGGGCGGGGTCTGCTCGCCGACCTGTTGCTCTCCTACCGGCCGCTGCCCGGTTGAGGCGGATCGAGCGGCCGCGCTTTGCCGAGCTGTTTCGCAAATACCTCAGGATCCGAGGTAGGTAGCTCGCACACGCGCCGCTCGCATACGTACGCCGTCGGGCGTCCCTTCAGCGCCCGCTTGTCCTCGAGCAGCGGAACGACCTTGGCGTGGGCCGCGAGCGGCGCGCCCTCGGCGACCACGGACAGGATGCGATTGGGAACGAAGGCCGCCCGGAACCGCGCCAGCAACGGCTCGGCCTCGGCTGGCGCGCCGGGGGCGACGATCAGGATCTGCTTGGCGGTGTCGAGGTGGAAGTCGACCGCCAGGAGCATCTCCGAGAGCGCCGCCGGAGATTCGGCCAGCATCGAATGGAAGGCCCCCAAAGCCCGCTCGGCGCGCCGTCGGTACTCGTCCTGCGTGGTGAATTCGTGGAGCCGGAGCAGGTTCAGGACGTGCACCGAGTTGCCGGAGGGTTCCGCTCCGTCGTAGGCGGGCTTCTGGCGCGCCAGCAGGGTCTCGTGGTCGTCGCTGGTGAGAAAGAACCCGCCCGCCGCTGGATCTTCGTAATGCCCGGCGACGACGCGGTCGAGCGCGATCGCTGCCTCGAGCCACCGCAGGTTTCCGGTGGCCTCGTAGAGGTCGAGCAGCCCCGCGGCGAGGAACGCGTAGTCGTCGAGATAGGCGTTGTGGCGCGCGGCGCCGTCCTTGTAACTGCGCAGCAGGCGCCCGTTGCGGCGCAGCTTCTCCAGCAGAAAGGCGGCGGCGCGTTCGCCGCGCGCCGCGTAGCGGGCGTCGCCGAGCGCCAGCGCCGCCCGCGCGTGCGCCGAGATCATCAGCCCGTTCCAGGAAGTCAGGATCTTTTCGTCGCGGATCGGCGGCGGCCGGCGGAGGCGAGCCGCGTACAAGCGGTCGCGCGACTCCTCGATCGCCGCGCGGGCCTTCTCGGGCGGCCAGCCGGGCTCGCGCGCCAGCTCCTCGATCGCGCGCGGCGCGTGCAGGATGCTGCGCCCCTCGAAGTTCCCTTCCGCCGTTACCGAGTAGTAGGCATTGAGCAGCTTGGCGCGCTCCGGCCCCAGCGCCGCCTCGATCTCCGCCGGCGTCCAGGTGAAGAACCAGCCCTCCTCGCGGGTTCCCTTCGGGCCGGGACTGTCGGCGTCCGTGGCGGAGTAAAAGGCGCCCTCCGGCGACGTCATGTCGCGCTCGACGTATCGCAGAATCTCGCGCGCGATGCGAGCGAAGTCCTCGCGACCCGTGGCCTGCCGCGCCTCCAGGTAGTCGATCGCCAGCAGGGCGTTGTCGTAGAGCATCTTCTCGAAGTGCGGCACGAGCCACCGCTCGTCGGTCGAATAACGATGAAAGCCGCCGCCGGCGTGATCGTACATGCCGCCGCGCGCCATTTTTTCCAGAGTCAGCGCCGCCATGCGCAGCGCCTGCGCGTCGCCGGTCCGGCGGTGATAGCGCAGCAGGAAACGGTGCGGGAGGCTGCTGGGGAACTTCGGGCGGCCCCGCGTACCGCCGTAGACCGGGTCGAAGCGGGCCTGCCAGAATCGCGCCGCCTCGTGCAAGACGCTCGCGCGGGGCGCGGTTCGCGAGGCGGCTGCTTTGGGCGCGAGAATCTCGCGAATCTTTTCCGCGATCTCGTTCGCCGACGCAGCGACTTTCTTCGGCTCCGACTGGTAAACCTCCTTCAGCTTCCGGAGCAGCGTCAGAAAGCCGGTCGAGACTCCGCGGTCCCCGTCGCGCGGCGGGAAATACGTTCCGCCGTAGAACGGCTTGCGCTCCGGCGTCAGCCAGACGGTCATGGGCCAGCCGCCGCCCCCGCTGATCGCCTGCACGGCGCTCATGTAGATCGAGTCGACGTCCGGGCGCTCCTCGCGATCGACTTTCACTGCGACATAGTTCGCGTTGAGGTAGCGGGCGATCTCGAGGTCCTCGAACGACTCCTCCTCCATGACGTGGCACCAGTGGCAGGTCGAGTATCCGACGCTGAGCAGAACGGGCCGTCCGAGCCGGCGCGCGGCCTCGAAGGCCTCGTCGCCCCAGGGATGCCAGTCGACCGGATTGTGCGCGTGCTGGAGCAAGTAGGGGCTGGACTCGAGGAGGAGCCGGTTGTTGTAGAGCGGCGCGCCGTCTCGCGCCAGGTGTCGCGTGCGCGGCTTGTAGTCTCGGCCCTTCGCCCCGAGCGCTGCCTTCAGCTTCCGCGACAGGGACTGATCCTGCCCATTCCCGGTCAACGCGACCAGCAGAACAACGGTCGCCGCGCCCAACTGCCTCAGCGGGGAAGACATTCCGGGACCATCGTAGCAACTGGGTGCGCGACACAAAAGTAATGGGCCAGACCGAGCGTGCCGCTACGCCCGGACAATGACGCGGGATGACGGCCCCACTTTCAAGTCGCACAACCGTAGCAACTTGCCCATCCATTCCGGGTTATACTAGGGGAGCAGCTAACCTCGGCCGGAAGGTATCAGTATGGACAACAAACCTCTCCTGGCGGCCGCCCTGGCGCTTACCATCGTCGTCGCGCCCGCCCCGGCGTCCCGCGAAAAGAAAAGCGAAACCGGGCCAGCCGCAAAGTTCTCCCTGAAAAAGCTGTCCAAGGAAAAGAAGGTCGCCCACGCCCTGCGCCGGCTGACCTTCGGCCCGCGGCCCGGCGACATCGAGCGCGTCCGCGCCACCGGCGTCGACAAGTGGATCGACCAGCAACTCCATCCCGAGCGCATCGCCGAAAATCCGACGCTGGAAGCCCGGCTGAAACCGCTGGCCTCGCTGGCGATGACCTCGGCGCAAATCGTCGAGAGCTATCCGCCGCCGCAGGTGATCCGCGCCATGGCCGAGGGCCGCCAGCCGCTGCCGGCGGATCCCGAGCAGCGCCGCATCATGGAGCGGCTCGCCGAGCGTTTCAAGCGCCAGCAAACGCAAGGCCAGCCGCCGCAGCCGCCGGCGCCCGGCCAGGGACCCTTTGCCGAGTTCGCCAAGCGGCTCGAGCCCGACCAGATGCGCGTCCTGCGCAACGGCACGCCGGAGGAAAAACTCCAGCTCATCGCCTCGCTGCCCGAAACCAAGCGCAACGAGCTGATCGAAACGATGCCGCCCAACTTCCGCCGCGACCTCCTGGAGAACAGCCCCACGGAGATACGACGCAAGATGCTCCAGGAGTTCCAGCCTCAGCAGGTTGTCGCCCATGACCTGGTGGAAGGCAAGCTCACCCGCGCCATCTACAGCAACCGCCAGCTCCAGGAGGTCCTCACCGACTTCTGGTACAACCACTTCAACGTCTACATCGACAAGGGCGCCGACCGGTATCTCGTTACCGCCTACGAACGCGACGCCATCCGGCCGCACGTGATGGGAAAGTTCAAGGACCTGCTGCGAGCCACGGCCGAGCATCCGGCCATGCTGTTCTATCTCGACAACTGGCAGTCGGTCGATCCCGAATCTTTCGGGGCGGCTGCCTTCCGGGGCCCGCGCCAGCCCCGCCGCGGCCTCAACGAGAACTACGCCCGCGAGCTGCTCGAGCTGCACACTCTCGGCGTCGACGGTGGCTATACGCAGAAGGACGTCATGGAGGTCGCCCGGTGCTTCACCGGCTGGTCGATCCAGAATCCCCAGCGCGGCGGCGACTTTTTGTATAACGACCGCGTCCACGACAAGCGCGAGAAGACCGTCCTGGGCGTGAAGGTCCCCGCCGGCGGCGGCAAAGAAGATGGCTTGCAGGTCCTCGACATCGTCGTCCGCCATCCCTCGACCGCGCGCTACATTTCGCGGCGCCTGGCCGAGCGCTTTGTGGCCGACAATCCTCCGGCCGCGCTCGTCGAGCGTATGACCAAGACCTTCGCCTCGACCGAAGGCGATCTCCGCGCGGTCCTGAAGACCATGCTCGCCTCGAAGGAGTTCTGGACCGAAGGCGCTTACCGCGCCAAGATGAAATCGCCGCTCGAGATGGTGGCCAGCTCGGTGCGCGCGGTCGACGCCGACGTCTCCTTCACCGCCGCGCTGGGAGCCAAGCTGCAAGAGCTGGGCCAGCCCCTCTACCGCAAGGCGGAGCCTACTGGTTATTCCAACGCCAGCGAGGAGTGGGTCAATTCCACGGCCCTGCTGGCCCGCATGAATTTCGCGCAGGCGCTCACGTCCAACAAGCTGCCGGGAGTCAAGGTGGACGTCGGGCGCCTGGCCGGCAACGGATCGAAAGCCGGATCCGGCGCCTCCCAACAGATCGCCCGAAGCCTTCTGCAAGGTGACCTCACCAAGCCAACGCAAGCCGCCATCGCAGGCGGTTCCGATCCCCGGCAGATCGCCGGGCTGATCTTAGGTTCGCCCGACTTCCAGCGCCGCTAGCGCAGAGGCCGGCCTGACAAGAGAGGATCGACTATGTTGACGCGCAGAATCTTCCTTCGAGACTCGGCCCTGGCCATGGTGGGCGTGGGCGTGGTTCCCGGCTGGTTGGCGCGGGCCGTTTACGCGGCGCCGTCGAGCGGCCGCAAGAAAACGCTGGTCGCGATCTTCCAGCGCGGCGCCGCCGACGGCCTCAACATCCTCGTCCCGTTCGGCGAAAAGCGCTACTACGAGCTGCGGCCATCGATCGCCGTGCCGAATCCGTCGGCCAACAATGAAAAGGAAGACCGCGCCATCGACCTCGACGGCTTCTTCGGTCTCAACCCGGCGCTGGCCCCGCTCAAGGCGCTCTACGACGCGCGCACCATGGCCATCGTCCAGGCCGCCGGCTCGCCCGATCCGACCCGTTCGCACTTCGACGCCCAGGACTTCATGGAAGCCGGAACGCCCGGCGTAAAGTCGACGCGCGACGGCTGGATGAACCGCGCGCTGCGGCCGGAAGCCGGCAAATCCTCGTCGCTGCGCGCGCTGGCGCTCGGCCCGGCGCTGCCGCGCTCGCTGCGCGGCCGCAACGCCGCCATCGCCGTCAACACGCTGCGCGAGTTTCAGGTCCACGACGCCATGGCCTCGGGTACTTTTGAGACCATGTACATGAAGTCCCCCGACACGGTGCTCCACGGCGCCGGGCGCGACACCTTCGAGGCCGTCAAGCTCGTCAAGTCGATCCAGCAGCGGCCCTACACGCCGGAGAACGGCGCCACCTACTCCAACGGCCGCTTCGGCGAGAGCCTCCGCCAGATCGCCCAGCTCATCAAGGCAGACGTCGGCGTCGAGGTCGCCTTCGCCGACATCGGCGGCTGGGACCACCACGTGCAAGAGGTCGGCCAGCGGGCCTCGCAGGGCGCGCTTCCGAATCTCCTCCGCGAATACGGCGGCTCCCTCGCTGCCTTCTGCCAGGACCTAGGCGACCGGCTGGCCGACGTCGCCGTCGTCACCATGAGCGAGTTCGGCCGCACCGTCCACGAGAACGGCAACCGCGGCACCGACCACGGTCACGGCAACGTCATGTTCGTGATGGGCGGCGGCGTCCAGGGCGGCAAGATTTACGGCCAGTGGCCCGGGCTCGAGCGCGAGCAGCTCTGGGAAGGCCGCGACCTGAACTTGACCAGCGACTTCCGCGACGTGCTGGCCGAGCTGGTGCAAACGCACCTCGGCAACCAGAAGCTCGACGCCGTGTTCCCCGGCTACGCGGCCAGCCCGGAGAAGTTTCGAGGCTTGCTGAGAGGCTGAGCCCGCGCCCTAAAGGAAGGATTCCCGGCGAGCGGCGTGCCATGTATGGTACCATATATGGCATGGTGCGTCCTGAAAGACGCGTCTCACTAACGGGTGAAAGTCCCGTCCGGGTAAGCGCCGGAGCGCCCGGTAGCAGGCCCCAGTCCGAGGAAGAGATTCCTTGGGCCGAGCGGGGTGTCAAGA
>Ga0247727_10004623_pt1 | contig 28955 bp, 28 predicted proteins | sample WisWelCaveWW1625_FD_202498 | JGI IMG/M metagenome (GOLD analysis project Ga0247727, IMG submission 202498) | Biofilm microbial communities from Wishing Well Cave, Virginia, United States - WW16-25 | ecosystem: Environmental > Aquatic > Deep subsurface > Groundwater > Cave microbial mat | place...
CGTACTCACGGTGCGGACGGCGATCGGCGCCGCGCGGTCGGGCGGAAAGCCGTAGATCCCCGTGCTGATGGCAGGGAAGGCGACGCTCTTGAGCCCGCTCGACGCGGCGAGCTCGAGCGATGTGCGGTAGCAGGAGGCGAGGAGGTCGTCCTCGCCGTGGGCGCCGTCCTCCCATACGGGGCCGACGGTGTGAATCACGTGTTTCGCGGGGAGGAGGTAGCCCTTCGTGATCTTGGCCTGCCCCGTCTTGCATCCGCGCAGCGTCCGGCATTCATCGAGGAGCTGGGGACCGGCCGCGCGGTGAATCGCGCCGTCAACCCCGCCGCCGCCGAGCAGCGCTTCGTTGGCCGCGTTCACGATCGCATCAACCGTGACCTTGGTGATGTCGCCTTGCAGGACCTCGATTTTCACCGAAACCTCCGCCCGGTTTTCGCGCTGCGTCTCAAGGAAGGGTATCCAAGTTCGGAGGCTTCATGGGACGGATTCTGCTCCGGTGGGTGGTCCTGCCGATGGTTGCGGCCATCCTGCTCTTCTTCGTGCGGCTGGGATGCGGACTGTGGAGGCTCAGCCACAGCGACGTGCCGTCGGAGTCCGAGCGGGCGATCGAGGAGCCGTACCGCGAGGCGGCTGACGGCTTCGCCAAGGCGCTTCAGGATAAGAACTACCGAGATGCGTACGCCCGTCTCACGCCCGCGTTGCGCCGCCAGGCTACGGAGGCACAGTTCGCCGAGCCGTTCCGTGGAGCGTGGATCCAGAGCTACCACGTGAGGCCGGTCTCGAAGGACCTCTCCGGCGACGTTTTCATTCCCCGGGAACTGAAGCCGCAGATTCGCGAGGTGGTGGCGATCGATCTCAACGGACCGGACATCGACGCCGTCATCGTGCTCTACTTCGTCGACGAGAACGGTGAGGCGCGGGTGGCGAGGCTGCTCATCGATTAAGATCGGGCGTGATCTGCCGGCACTTCGGCGTCTGCGGCGGCTGCGCGACGCAGGACCTCGCCTACGCCGACGAACTCCGTCGCAAGGAGGCGCGGCTCGCGGAGCTCTTCGGCCGCCCGGTGGAGGTCCGGCCGTCGCCGCGCGAGTTCCACTACCGCACGCGGATGGACTACGTCTTCGCCTTCAAGAAGCTCGGGCTGCGCAAGAAGGGCGACGCGAAGGGCGTGATCCACCTCGAGGAATGCCTGCTGATCAGCCCGCGCGCGTGGAAGGCCGTGCAGGCGGTGCACGAATCGGCCGTACGGCACGAGATCGACTCGTACTCGTTCGTCTCGCACAAGGGCTACCTGCGGTACGTCGTCGTGCGCGAGGCGCCGGCGTCGGGGGAGCTGATGATCGTGCTGTTGACGGCGAGCCGCGACCCGAAGATCCGGGCGGTGCTCGACGACCTCGAGCCCCACGTCGATGCGGCGGCGTGGACGTTCACCGATCGCGAGGCCGATGTGAGTTTCGGCGAGGTCGTCGAAGTCCGCAAGCGGGGCTGGATCGAGGAGGTCATCGGGGGCAAGCGGTTCCGCTTCGGCCCGAATTCGTTCTTCCAGGGGAATCCGTGGCAGACGGAGGCGCTTTACCGCCACGTGGCGGAGCGGGCGGAGGGGCGCGTCACCGACCTCTTCTGCGGCGTCGGGGGCTTCTCAATGTTCGCGGCCTCGCGGGCGACCGAGATTGTCGGGATCGACAACAATGCGGAGGCGATCGAGCTCGCGCGGCACAACGCGGCCGCGAACGGGGTGACGAACGCGAGGTTCTTCGTGGGCGATTCGGGGCGGTTCGCGGAGGAGATGAAGACCGACACGCTGATTCTCGATCCGCCGCGGGCCGGGCTGGGGCCGAAGTTCGTTCGGAAGGTCGTGCGCGCCGCGCCGAAGCGGATTCTCTACATCTCGTGCAACCCTCGCTCGCTGGCGGAGGAGCTGCCGCAGTTCGAGGGGTACCGGGTCGAGGACCTGCGGGGCTTCGACCTTTTTCCGAAGACGACGCACGTGGAGACCGTTGCGATTCTTGCAGTAAACCAGGGCGGTTCGGTCACTCCATCCTGACTGTCCGCAATTATGAGCGCGGAGGCATTCGAGGACTTCGCGCGGCTCTTCGCTGCGCCGCTGTTTCGCTATTGCCTGCGGGAGGTCGGAGATCCCCAGCTCGCGGAGGACGCCGTGCAGGAGACGTTCCTGAGGACGCACCGGACGCTGATGAACGGGCGGCCCGACGACGTCGGGGCGTGGCTCTTCGGAGTCGCGAAGAACGTCTGCCGCGAGCAGCGTCGGAGGGACGGCCGGGACGCGCCCGCACCGGTCCCGCCGGGGCGGAGCGCGGAGAACGAGAAGCTCGCCTCGGCGATGGAGACGCTCGACGACTCGGAACGCAGCCTGATCCACCTCAAGCACGCCGACGGGCGAAGCTGCCGCGAGATTGCGGCCATCCTCGGACAGCCGGTGGGGACCGTGAGCTCGGCGCTGGCGCGGGCGTACCAGAAGCTCCGCGAGAAGATGCAATGATCCGCTGCGATGAAGTGAGGCGGGAGCTGGAGCTCTACGTCGTCGGCGAGGCCGGGCGCGCGGAGGAGATCCGCGGCCATCTGTCCGGCTGTGCGGAGTGCGAGAAGGAGTGCGGTCGCGCGGCGGCGATGGTCGAGATGCTCGACCGCGAGTTTTCGGTTGCGGCCCCGGCGGGACTGGCTGAGCGGGCCATCGCGCGCGTTGGGCGGCACCGGCCAAAGTGGCTTCCCTGGGCGGGCGCGGCGGCCCTGCTCCTCTCCGCACTTGCGGCGCTCGCGATTCTGCGGCCGCCGGCGCTCGACGGAATGCGGGTCATGGGGCAGCACGAGGTTCTCGGTCCCCGTCATGTGCGGGCCGAGGGCGAGCTGCGCGTCGAGGTGGAGCGTCGAGGGCGGCCGGCGGTCGTCGAGACGCCGGAGGGACGGATTGAGACTGACGAAGGGACATTTGAGGTGCGCGATATGAAGACACTGACGATGGTGGCGGTGCTTGCGGGAGCGGTTCAAATCGGCCGCGAGCGGGTCGCGGCTGGCGAGTCGGTGACGCTGCGCGCGGGGACGCCACAGCGACCGTTCGTCAAGGAGCCCGAGTCGAAGCCGGAGCCGCCCAAGCAGGATCCCGCCGGCATACCGCCGAAGCAGGATCCGCCCAAGCCCGAGCCAAAGCCGGAGCCGGTCCCGACGCGAACGGACGGCACGCTGCGGATCGCCGTCGTCGACCTCAAGAAGTGCTTTGACCCGCAGAAGTACGCGCTCGTGAAGGAGATGAACGCGCAGCTCGAGAAGGCCGCCGCGGAGAGCGAGCAGGAGCTCATGGCGCTCGATCAGAAGATGCACAACCTCGCCGAGCAGATGAAGGGGATCCCTGACAAGACCAGCCAGCTTTACCTCGAGAAGTTCAAGGAGTTCCGGATGACGGAGCTCGAGCGCGAGATGGTCAAACGCATCGCGCAGATGCGACTCGCTGACAAGCGCGCCGAGGTGACGTCGAAGGTCTACAACGAGATCCGCGCGGTTGTATCCGGCATTGCTGTGCAGGACGGATACGACCTGGTTCTGCGAGTGGAGGAGCCGCCGCTCGAGGACCCGTCGGCGTCCGCCGAGCTCATCGCGACACGGATTGCGAATCGCGTCGTGCTGTACGGTGGAGAGCGTCTTGACATCACCGCCCGCGTCATCGAGCGGCTCAACCAGGAGTACGAGAAGAAAAAGAAATAGTCCGTGACCGGTGGTTCAAAACCCGATCTCGACCCCAAGGCGCAGGCTGAGCGCGTACTGCCACGCCAGGCGGTGGCGGTTGAAGTCGGTCGGGATGAGGTCGGCGTCGACGCCGAGCTGGGAGCGGACGATCCGTGCCCAGTAGGTCTTGATGGCGAAGCCGGCGCTCACCATGAACGGCCCCTCGGCGTCGCCGTTCTCAGTCTCCATCCAGGCGCGGCCCGCGCTGATCCGGTAGACAAGCTCCGCCGCCCCCTCCTTCATGAGGCGCAGCGTGTTCTCGAGGCCGAGCATCACCTCGACGATCCGCGCGTCCTCACCCGCGAATTTGTCGTCGGCCTGCCACCAGCGGATGTCGACGAAAATCGTGCGGCGGTAGGCGATCTCGATCCCGTTGCCGCGCGCGTGGTCGACCCCGAGGCCGTGGTCGAAGATCGTCCACCGGGAGGCGTACTCGACGGAGAAGCTGCCGGCGTAGGCCCACGTCAGCGGACCGGACGCCTTGCGCTGGAGCTCGTCCTGGAGCTTTTCGCGCTCCCGACGCTTTTCCTGCGACTCGCGCACCAGACGCTCGGCGTCATTGAACTGCTTCGCCTGGAACGCCTCCTCGATCGAGCGGTCGAGGGTGACGAGATCGATGTCGAGATCGCGGATCTTCTTCCGGAGGTCCTTGATCTCAGGCGCGTCCTGGATGAGGCAGGCGGCGAGCAGGAGGAGCATGCGGAGTAGTACGACGATGCCGGTCACCCGGTTTCAGATCCCAGCGGCGCTCTCGCGCCGTCGCGGGTACACTCGGCGCGCGAATGGCGCGCAAGCGGATCGTCTGCATCGGTGGAGGGACGGGCCAGGCGCAGCTCCTGCGCGGCCTCTCTCGCCACGGCGTCGACGTGACGGCGATCGTCGGCGTCACCGACAACGGCGGCCACTCGGGCGTCCTGCGGCGCATCTTCGGCGTGCCGCAGATGGGCGACATCCGCAACTGCCTCGCGTCGCTTGCCGACGATAAGCATCTCCTCACGCAGCTCCTCAAGTACCGCTTCAGCGAGGGCGAGCTCGACGGAGCGTCGCTCGGGAACCTCATCGTCTGCGGGCTCATGCGGATGCGAGGGTCGCTGTCGGCGTCGATCGACGCGCTGCGCCGCGAGCTGGGGATCCGCCACCGGATCGTGCCGGTGAGCGACCATTCGGCGCAGGTGTGCGCGGAGCTGGCCGACGGCCGTGTGGTGCGGGGCGAGTGGGAGATCATGATGCGCAAGCCGCGCCAGCCGATCGTGCGGCTCTTCCTTGATCCCGAGGTCCCATGCCTGCCGGCGTGCGTGGAGGCGATCGAGTACGCGGACGCCATCGTCTTCTGCGCGGGGTCGCTGCTGACGGGGATCGTCAGCGTCCTCCTGACGCAGGGGATCCGGACGGCGATCCGCGTGGCGCCGGCGATGAAGGTGCAGGTCTGCAACATCATGACGCAGCCCGGGCAGACGGACCGATTCGCGGCGAGCGACCACCTGGAGATCCTGTCGCGCCACCTCGGCGTGACGCCGGATGTCTTCCTGGTGAACACGACGCGGCCGCCGGCGGCGCTCGTGAAGCTCTACCGCGAGGACGGTTCGACGTTCGTGAAGCCCGACGTGCGGAGCATGAGGGGGCTGCGGGTGATCGCCAGGAACTTCGTCGAGCCGGGCGGGAAGGATGTCCTGACGCTCTACGCGCGAAGCGGGAGGGCGCTGCTCGCGGGAAAGCACTTCATCCGCCACGATCCGGAGAAGCTGGCGCGGGTGATCGCGGGGCTGTGAGGCGGAGGATAGTTCGTTGTGCGTCCGGCACCGCCTGACGCACGGATTAGCCGATAGCGGATAGCCGGAGAGCTGACAACCACGTACCTACTTGCCTGGCGGCGTCTCGTGCCGCTTTCGTGCCTCGTCAACGACCATCGACAGAGCCTTCTCGAGCGTCGTCGCCTCGCCCATTGGCCACATGCGGGAGTCGGGTTGGTTGCCGTTCAAGCCACAGATGTAACGCACCCTTCCCCGGAGCCTGCAGACGGCACCGAAGCAATCCGGGCCTTCCATGATGACGATCTCGGCCTCCGCTGCTTCGTGCGGATCGATCGGGTCCCACCCGAGCGGCCCGGCACCGCGCGTCGACTTCACCGTGAGTCCGGCCGTGCCGCCCAAGGCGGGAAGGCGCGCGAGGACGTCGTCGAGCAACGAGCTCATTTCCGTTCCTCCGCGAGCCGCTTCACGTGGCGCAGGACGCGCTCGTGGATGCGGTGGATGACGGCATCCGACCATAGCCGCCAGTAAGAGGCGGGCCACATGCGATTCGTGTACCACGTCGATCCTTCGAGGCGCGTTCCGCCGCCCGGGAGCGGCGTCAGCCGGAACTCGCCGCGTCTCGAGACGAGAAAGTCGTCTAGATGGGGCGGCCGGGGTCCGGTCCAGAGCGTCAGCTCCTTCATTGCCGGCGGCTGGGTCGTCACGCCGAACGCCAGCCGGCGCGGCGCGTCCCAGGCTTCGATCGGTTCGACGAACGCTCCCGTCGAGAAGATGCAATGGCGCACGGCTCCGACGCCCCGGCCGTCGATCTCGGCGCGCATCGGGTAGGCAAGACCGGTGCGGAAGTACCATTCCGTGGGCCGCTCCAGCTCGGAGAACGACACGACGTGGTCCCAGACGGCGTCGGGCGGCGCGTCGACGTCGACGATCGTCATCACCTCGATCAGTTCGGGCTCCGGCGCGCCTGCCGATTCCGCGCCGAGGAGCAGCGGCATCAGGAGGGGGATGACGGCAAGCGTCTGCGTCGCGTTGGCACTCCGGCCGGAGATGCTCGTCACCGCCCATCCCACCAGGGTCCCGATGATCGCCAGGAACGCGATGATCGGCGAGGCCATCAGGATGCAGATGAGGCCCTCGATGGCAAAGACCATGAGCACGCCGCCGGCGGCGATGAGCGTGATCATCGACAGCGCGAGGCAGGCCGCGAAGCCGCGGGGCTCGTGGAAGCGGAAGATGACAGTCGGCACGAAGCCGAGGACGAACGGGAGGGCGACGAAGAGACCCCAGCCATAGGTCTTGAAGAAGTTCGCGCCGAGGAGGACGAGCCCCGCGGCGAGCGCGAGCGTCACTCCCATCGCGAGGGCGCCGGCGCCCGCGGGGTCGGCGGGGATGACGCGGCCGAGCCGGCCCGGCCCGCGACCGGAGGCGCCGCCCTCGCGCGACGGCAGCACGCTCAGCAGTCCAAAGAAAAGGAGGTTGAGCACCGGTACGAAGAAGAGCGGCACGAAGACGGGCGACATGCCGATGGCGGAGAGCCGCCGAACGGTGAGCACGAGCCCGGTCCAGATGAACGGGATCGCCATGACGACAAGGACGCCGAAGATCTGCGCGCGCTCCGGGGCCGATCCAAGGAGGCCGAAAACGTCGCCTGGCACCCAGTAGCTGAACGGCGACCAGGTCTTGCCGGTCATGGTGCGGGTGATGAAGCGGTCGAGGAGGAACTTGATGATGGCCAGGCCGACGCCCCAGACGACGTACGGCCCGCGGTCGATGGTGCCCTTCCAGCTCCAGAGGTCGGAAAGGCGCAGCTTCACCGGCGTTGATGGTATCGAGGTTCAGCGCCCGGTGTACCGCGATTGGATCGCCTCGGCGGCTACAATCTCGCGGTGATTCTCCCCTGGGCCCTGCTCCTCCTGCTGCCTCAAGAGCTGAGCGATGAACAGAAGAAGTCGATCGAGAAAATGCGCATGGTCGGCGCGGTCGTCGTCGAGGCCGTCACGGAACTTCGGCGGGCCGGGAACCTTTCCGGGGCGGGCAGACACGCCGAGCAATGCGAGAAGGTCTGCAACGACATCACGAAGAGCCTGCCCGACCTCGCCGAGCCGCACTGGCACAAGGCCCGGGTGCGCGCAGCGATCCTTGACGATCGTTCGGCGATCGCCGAGCTCGACGCGCTCTTGAAGAAGGAGCCGGCGCATGCGGGAGGGCGCTACCTGAGGGCCATCCTGCTGTTCCGGGACGGCAGGCGCGAAAAGGCGGCCGCCGATCTCGAGGTGGTGCTCAAGAACACGAAGGGGCTGGCGGACGACGTGGTCGCCGTCGCGTCGGGCCTGTCGCTGTGGCTGAAAGGTGAGCGCGGCAAGGCCCGCAAGCAGCTGGCCGGCGTGAGGAGCAACGACGCGATCGAAGTGCTGGCGAGGCTGGACATCGACGAAGAGCGGTTCGCGGAGGCACTTGAGGCGCTTCAGGCCGGGATCGTGCAGGATCGCGGCTATCTCCCGTTCTTCGAGGCACGGGCCGGCGTCCATCTCGCGCGGGCGTGGGCCGAATGCAAGGCCGGCAGAAAGCCCGAGGAGTTCATCGGCCTGGCCCTCGAGGAGGCCGAGGCTATTCTGAAGCTCGATGCAAACCGCGCTTTTGCATTTGTCGTGCAAGGGGAGGCGGAGGACATTCGGGCCGCCTACGCCAGGCGCAGCGGAGATGATTTCATATCCCATCTCAAGCGGGCGGCGGTGCACTATTCGGAAGCGCTCAAGCGCAATCCGGCGTGCGTCGAGGCGCTCCTCAGCCGGGCGAACGCCCAGGGGCAGATCGCGGCGATACTCGATCACGGCACCAAGGAAGCGGCGGCCGCGTTCGAAGTGGCGGCGAAGGACTGCGCGCAGGCCGTCAAGCTGGCTCCCGAGCGTGCCCAAGCGTGGGTGGTGACGGGAGGCGTGCACTCCAACTGGGCGCGGCGATGCGGGTCGGACGACGCGCTGACCTGCTGGGAGACGGCGCTCAAGGCGTTCGAGACGGCGGTGACGCTCGACAAGACACTGGAGACGAACCTGAAGCGGGAGATCGACGAGTGTCGGGCGAAGGTTGAGAAGAAATAGTGTCGGCCGCTCGTAACGCGGCCTCCCGCGGACCGTCAGAAGGCAGCGTTCTGTCGAGGATCCGCCGATGCACATTCAAAACGAGTGGTATGCCGGCTGGGGCACGCTGGCGCTCATCAACGCCGGTCTCGCCCAGGGAAAGGGCCGGAGCGGCCTGGCGTGGTTCCTGGTCTCGCTGTTCCTGGGTCCGATGGCGACGCTGGTGCTTGTCGTGCTTGACCGCGTCCGGCCGACGGTACGGTAGTCACTTGAGCGCGAGGAACGGATCGGTCAGCTCGTCCCACGTCCACTTCTGCTTGCCCGACTCGAAGATGATGTCGAACTTCAGCCGGTCGAGCGTCACCTCCTTCTTCACGTTGAAGAGCGTGACGACGACGTGGTCCTTCTTCGCGTCGTAGGCGACAACGTTGGGCACCGCCTCCTTCTCGAACGCCTTGATCGCGTCGAGCTTCCAATCGGTCTTGTTCACGCGGGTCGACAGGTCGCCGACTTTCTTCCCGTCGAGCGTGACCTTCACCGTGAGCTTGCCGTCTAGCGGCTTGGGGATCCTGAGGCGCAGCGCCAGGACGTCGCCCGAGTAGGTCTTGTTGACCATGCGGCCGAAGATGAGCTCGGCGCCGGCGACGGAGGCATCGCTCGCCGGAGCCGCCGCGAGCTCGCCCTTCTCGAGCACCAGCTCCTTCTGGATTTCCCGCGCGACGAAGGTCCACTGCTTTCCGCCCGAGAGGCAGGTGAGGCGGTAGCCGGCGAAGTCGGGCTGGTTCTTGAGAATGAGCTTCAGGCGTGCCGCGCGGCCCGAGCGGACCGTCTCGACCTTCAGCGGCTCGAAGTCGCCGGTTGTCTTCCCCTCGCTGTTGAGCGCCGCGGCGCGGACCTCGAGCGGCGCGTCATCCCCGTGGTTGACCAGGAAGCCCTCGATGATGGCCTGGTGCTCGATGCGCGAGCGCGCCGCGGACATGTCCTTGGGCGCGAAGGGGCACGCGGAGTCCTGCCGGGATGGGGCGTGGAGTGTCAGCAGCACGAGCGCGAGCATCCGCATGGTCAGCAGATGATACGACACCAACGATGAAGGGAACGAAGGAGAGGAAGGAGAGGAAGGGAGGAGGAGAAGATCAGAAGCGGAGCTCCATTCCGATCACGACGTTCGTCCCGGGCTCGTTCACGCCCGATCCGTGGACACGGTAGTCCTTGTCGGCCAGGTTCTCGATCGCGAGCGTCGCGCGCGCCTGCGCGCAGAACTCGTAGCCGCCGCGCAGCGTGTAGACGGTGTATCCCGGCGTGCCGCCGGGCGGGATGCGCTGCGTGTCGGTCAGATCGCCCGGGGAGAGACGACCCTGGTGGCGGGCGGAGGTCATCACCGCCTCGGCCCAGAGCTTCGAGTCTTTCTTCTGCCACCGGACGCCCAGGCTCCCGGAGAGGGGCGGCAGCTTGCCGAGCGGCTCCTCGTCGGTCGCGCCGTTGAGGAACTGGTCGACCTTGCCGAACGTGTACGCGCCGTTCAGCCAAATGTGCCATTCGTCGGCGATCGTGTGCTTTGCGTAGACCTCCGCCCCGTACGCCCACCCGCGATCGGCGTTCTCCTTCGTGAAGGCCGTCGGGCCGATCAGGGGCGCCGGCACGCGCACGATGAAGTCGTCCAGGAGCGTGTAGAAGACGAACGCGCCGGCCTCGGTGCTGTCGTACTTCGCGCGCCCGCCGAGCTCGAAGTTGATGCTCGTCTCCGGGTCGACGTCGGGGTTGGGGAAGTCGGTCTGGCCCGAGAGGACGAGCCTCACTGCCGTCGTGTCGTCCAAGTTCGGCGCCCGGAAGCCCTGCGAGACGCCGGCGATCACGTTCCAGTGCTCGTCGACGTGGTACAGGAAGCGCAGGCTTCCCGCGAGCGCGGTGTAAGTCTCGGTGAACGACTCGAGGAAGGTTCCGCCAAGGCCCGTTGGATCGACCTTGTCCGCCTCGATCTTGTTGTAGTTGAACCGCAGGCCCAGCGCGACGTCGAGCGCGCCGAACGAGATCTCGTCCTGGATGAAAAGGCCCGCGAGATCGACCGTCGAGTCGTCGGCGATCTCGCCGCGGTCGAAGTAGGTGACGGTGCCCGCGGCGTTCGTGTTCTGGCCGCTGCTGCGGACGCTGTCGCGGTAGAAGTCCGCGCCCGCCGTGATGAATCCGACGCCCGTCCGGAAGCCGGCGGCCGCGATGATCCCGGGCGTGGTGACGTCGAAGCGGCGGAACTCCTGCGTCAGGCTCGACGTGGTGCGGCGCGACGTCTCGCCCTGCGCGTGCCACGACAGGCCGAACCGGGCGCGAAAATCCTCGGATTCGCGCGCCGCCTGCAGATAGAAGAGTTCGCGGCGCTGGTCGAAGTCGCGCCGCTGGTCGGTGCCGGGCGTCGTCCCGTGCCACTGGCTGGCGTAGACCGTGCTGTGGGTGCGCGGCGCTTCGTCGAGGCGGTGGCGCTGGTACATGCCGGTGAGGCGCCAGCCTCCGCCCAGCGGGAACGCGAGCTTGAGGTCGGCGTCGTACTCGTCGTAACCCGTGTTCTCGAACGTCCCCTGGTCGCGGCCGCCGCTGAGATTGTGAAGATCGCGGTAGGTGAAGCCGATCCGCCCGCCGGCGCCGTCAGCCGATGCCCACGAGACTTCCTCGCGGGCGATGTACGAATCCTCGGCGCTCGCCCAGCGGAACGCGCTCAGCGAATGGAACCCGGGGGCGATGTCGGCCGTCGACGCGAGGACCGTGCCGCCGAGGGCGTCGCTGCCGTAGAGGACGCTCGACGGGCCACGGACGACCTCGAGCGTGTCGATGATGTGCCCGTCGACCGTGATCCAGTACTGGTTGGGGCCGTCGCGGAAGGCGGAGTTGTTGAGCCGGATGCCGTCGATGAGCATCAGGGTGCGGAAGCCGGTGAAGCCGCGGATGAAGGGCGACGACTGGCCGTATCCGCTCTTCTGGAGGCCGATGCCGGGCGTCTCCTTCAGCACCTCGGTGAGAGTGCGGGGGTTGATCCGTTCGCGGTCCTGCGCGGTGACGACGTCGCTCGAGAACGGCGTGTCGAAGAGGTCCTTGGGGTTCAAGGGCGACGCGGTGACGACGACTTTCTTCTCATCCTGCGGCGGGGGAGCGGGCGGCTCCTGGGCGCAGAGCGACAGCAGGACGAGCGTGAGGAGCATGAGCCGAAGGAGGAGCACGCAAAGTCCGTGCCAGACATGACGCCTTCGGTGGGGCGTGCGCCCGCGTGCCGCTGTCTACTCCGTCAGCAGGAGACGCTCAGCGAATCGACAGGAAGCACCTCTCGCGTATCCGCCTCCGCGGTCCCGCGGCGCCGCAGAAGGTGCTTCCGCGCTACGGCGCGATGAGTGGTCCGCTGAAGCGGACCCCTCACTCCCAGACGTTCGTCTCCTCCTGCGTCGTCTTCAGCTTGCCGTCGAGGGTGATCGCCATTCCGCCCTGCTCGAACTCGCCCTTGATCTCCATCGTGCCCTCGCTCTTGGCCGAGAGCACCCGGCCGGCGGCGATCGCGAAGCGGACCTGCGTCTTCATCATCGACTTGATCGTGATGCCTTCCTGCTCCTTGAGCGTGCCCTCGTACTCCGCCGTCACCGAGATCACCGCGATTCGGACGCCGTCCTTCTCCTCGATCTTCTCGAGCTTCGCGGTGCCCTTCGCAGAGGTGCAGTCGACCTGGCGGCCGCTGCCGGCGGCACCGGCCTCGAAGTCGGCCTTCAGCGCCTTCACGTCGAGCTTCCACTCCGTCCCGACGGCGACGTCGTCCTTCGGCAGGTTGCTGAGGCGCGAGTCGCCGCGAAGCGAATGTCGTGCGATCTCGAGGTCGGGCGCGTTGCCGGCCTCTTCGACGTCCGTGGCGTCGCCTTTGCGCGTGAGGACGATCGTCTTGCCTTCGAGCTCGCGCTCCTCGGGCACGAGATCTTCCGCGTTCGGCTGGCGCCGCTCGACGGTCCACTTCTTGACCGCGCGGCGGACCTTCACCGGCAGTCCGTCGGCGGAATCGAGGACCTCGTCGTTCAGCGTCATCGCCTCCTTGCCCAGGACATCCTGCTCGACCGGCTCGCGTCCGCCGTAGGTGACGTTCATCTTGCCTTCGCTGGTGCGCGTCGAGGTGCGCGTGATCTTCTCGCCCTTGGAGGATTTCAGCTCAAGCTTGGTCTTCTCCTGCGCGTGGGCGGCGGAGGCGAGCAGGAACGACGCCGCGACGACAAGACTGGGTGTGTTCATGCAGGAGGGAGTGCAAGCGGCGTGCCACGCGCGGCGCGGGCGGAAACGGCATGGAGCGGCACTGGGATGAAAGGACCTTTTAGTGCTCTTTCATGAACTTGGGGTCGTACTTGCCGTCGACATGGCGGCGCGCAGTCGCGAGATAGCGCATGGCGCGGTCTTTCGCCTCGTCGAGGAACGAGTCGGGCGTCTGACTGATGACCTTTCCGGGGACGCCAACGACGACCGACCGCGGCGGAATCTCCTGTCCCTGGCGGACGAGCGCGCCGGCGGCGATGATGCAGCCCTCGCCGACCTTCGAGCCGTTCAGAAGGATGCAGTTGATCCCGATCAGGCAGAAGTCGCCGACCGCCTGCGCGTGGATCATCGCCATGTGGCCGACGGTGACGTACTTGCCGATGACGAGGTCCTCGCCGGGGTCGCAGTGGAGGACCGAGTTGTCCTGGATGTTCGAGTACTCGCCGATCGTGATGGGCGCCATGTCGCCGCGGACAACGGCGCCGTACCAGATGCTCGAGTTTTTCGCGAGCCGGACGTCGCCGAGGACCGTCGCGTTGTCGGCGACGAAGAAGCCGCCTTTGTCGATGAGGGCCATGGCGCGGAGTATAGGACGCGGCTATCGCTTCTCCAACTCCTCGTGGCGGGCCTTGCGCAGCGCGTCGGCCTCTTCGGACTCGCCGGAAGGAATCTCATCGAGCGCCTTGCGGGCGCCATCCTTGTCGCCCCGCGAGAGGAGCCACCGGGCGCGGAGCACGATCGCGGGATGGCGGAAGAAGACGTCGTTGTGCACGTCGCGCGCGAGCGCCACCAACGCCGCGATCCGGGGCTCGGGGTCGACGCCCGACGCGAGCCGGCTGCGCGCCTGCGCCAGGAGCAGCCACGGCTCATCCGGACGATCGGCGATCCTGCGGAGGCGGACGACAAACTCGCGCCACGCGGCGCTCGCCGACGAGTTCTCGACGTGCGCGGCCAGGTCCTTCCGGGCGCCGTCGACGTCCTCGTGCATGAGGCGCAGCCACGCGCGGATCGGCCGGAGCGATTCGACGACGTCGCCGAGCGTCGCGCCGTTGTACGTCTCCAGGCTGAACTTCACGATGCCGTCTCGATCGACGACGATGTAGTCCCGGATCGCCGCGGCGAGCGCGATGACCGGGTCGGTGGCGTCGGCCTCCTTGAGCGGATCGTCCAGCGCGACACCGCCGAAGTGCCACGTCGCGCGGATCGCGACCGCCTCGAACGCGACAGTCGCCTTCAGGTCGGGCGCGAGCAGCCGCGCCCGCCTCGCCGCGTCGATCGCGGCCTCGGGGTTGCCGTCGCGGAGGTGGAGCGAGCAGGCGACCAGCCACAGGCGCCAGCTGTTCGGGTCGAAGGCGAGGGCCGATTCGAGCTCCTCGAAGGTCGAGATCGTGGAGCACGGATCGGCGCCCGTCAGCAGGAGCGCGAACCACGGCGACGCATCGGCGCGACCGAGCAGGTCGTCGATCTCCGCGACGATCGCGGGGGTCCGGGCCGCGCTGCGTGCGTCGCGGAGGAGTTGGTGGCGCTTCGCCGCCGCCGCGGGCGCGATGAGCACGCGCGCGTCGGAGACGAGCTTCAACGCCGCGCTCTCGTCCGGCGGCGCCGCCGCGGCCGGGGGCGGTGCCTTCGGCATGAAGAGCACGATGAGGGCGAAGAGCAGGCCCGCCGCGAGGCCGAGCGCAAAGCGATAGCGCGCGACGGCGCGGCCGGCGAGGACGATCCCGAGCGTCGCCTTCGCCTGCACCGGCTCGCCGCGCAGAAACCGATCGAGGTCGTCGGCGAGCGCCGCCGCCGACTCGTACCGCGCCGACGGCTTCTTCTGAAGGGACTTGAGGCAGACGAGCTCAAGGTCGCGCGGCACGGACGGCCTGTACCGGCGGGGCGGATCGACGTCGCTGTTGATGATCGCGTAGATCACGCGCGCCGCCGTCGGTCCCACGAACGGCGGCCGGCCGGTGAGGCATTCGTAGAGGGTCGCGCCGAGCGAGTAGAGATCGCTCGCCGCCGTCGCGTTCCCTTCGGCCTGCTCGGGCGCCATGTAGGCCGGGGTGCCGAGCACGGAGCCGGAAGAGGTCGCGCGAGTTTCGCGGTTCAGGTCACGAGCGATGCCGAAGTCGGCGAGCCGGGCGCGACCGTCGCGGTCGAGCAGGAGGTTCGATGGCTTGACGTCGCGGTGGAGGATGCCGGCCTTGTGGGCGTGGTCGAGCGCGAGCGCGGCCTGGCGGATGATCGCCGCGGCCTCGCGCGGCTCCAGCGGCCCGGACTTGAGCCGGTCGGCGAGCGTCGCGCCGTCGACGAGCTCCATCAGGTAGTAGGGCCGCCCATCGTGGCGGCCGACTTCGAAGACGGGGACGATGTTTGCGTGGGAGAGCCGCGCGGCGGCGCGGGCTTCGCTGAGGAAGCGGTCGGTGTCCTCGCCCGCGGCGAGGAGCTTGAGGGCGACGTCGCGGCCGAGCTCGGCCTGGCGCGCGCGGTAGACGACGCCCATGCCGCCCGCCCCGAGGCGCCCGAGGATTTCGCAGCCGCCGATCTTGATCGGGTCGCCCGACGCCTCGGCCGCCCAGCCGAGCATGCACCTCGGGCACTGGCCGAGGAGCTCGTCGCTGGGCGACCACGCCATCGAGCAGCGCGCACAGACCTGGTTCATTTCACCGTCGCCCGGGCGACGAGGTACTGCGTCCCCTGCGGCGTGCCCCATGAGCCGAGCAGCGTGATGTCGCCAGGCTTGAGCGTCACCAGGTCGGTCGAGTAGAGCTTCGACTGCGAGAACTCTCCGGTGGCCTTGCTGCTGGCGGTCACGGCGACCTCGTGGAGCTTCACCATGCCGCGGTCGTTGCGGGCCTTGAACTCCGCCACCACCGATCCCTGGGTGAGGGTGATCGACGCCTTGGTGAAGCCGTCAGGAGATGACGGCGTCAGGCGGGCGCTGCCGATGCCGGCCATCGAGACCTTCGTGGTCTCCTTGAGCACCGCCTTCGCCTGGATCAGCGGGAGGAGATCCTTGAATTCGGCGGCGGGGGCGTCCTGCTTGATGGTGGAATCCCGGAGATCGACGATCCACAACTCGACTTCGATCGGCAGGAGCGTCTTGGCGGCGGTCGCGTCGGCGTCGGCGAGAAGCCTCGCGATCTGCTTGAGCGTCGGTGCGAAGTCGATGAAGGAGACGACGTCGCCGCTGTGGGTCGCAGAATTCTGGAGTTTGGGATGCAGTCGCTGGCGGACGGCGAGGTAGCCCATATCCGCGGACAGCGCCGTGAGCTTAATGGTCAGGGTGCAGAGCTCCTCCGTGTCGGGGAGCTTCGAAGCATCGGTGTACTCCGGGGGCGCCACGGGAAGAGCGAGCCCGAGCACGACGACCTGGTAGCGATTGGCGGCCGACGGGTCCTTCAGGAGAGCGTAGCCACACGTCGCCAAGGCACTTGCGTAGAACGCGAAGAACTCGTCAGGGGAAATCGTCGCCGGAGGGGTCATGTTGATACGTCCATGGAAGATGGACGCATCTACAAGGAAGTCCTTCTTGGTTGCCTTGCGGACGAGATCGGTGAGCGTGACGAGGTCGATGCCGTGGTCGCGGACGGCCGTCGGCGTCTTGACGGGATCGGGAACCGGCTTGGGATCCTGCGGCTTGGCCGGCTCGGTCACCGGCGGCGGCGTCACCGGCTTGGGGGGGTCCTGTCTTGGCGGGACGGGCTCGGGCGGCGCGACCTGGGCGAGGAGCAGGGCGGCGAGAAGGCTCAGCATGGGTCAGTCTCCAAAAGGGTTTGCCACTGAGTAAGGATTCGGGCCGCCGTCATCCGGAAAAATCGCGCAGGAGTTCGGCGAGTTCCTCCTCGGCTTCGTGCGCGGAGCCGACGGTGTCGCGGATGCGCTCGAGGAGGGCGCGGCGGAGGGCGGCGCGGGCGTCGTAGGCGCGGCGGGGATCGGCGGCGGGATCGCGAAGCGCGGTGCGCCATTTCTCCTCGAGCGATGCGATCGCCTCCTTGAGGAGGTCGGTCGCCCACTTGCGATGGAAGAGCTCCTCGGGGGTCGGACCGGCGGCGGGCAGTTCGCGGGCGTACTCGGGCTCGGCGGCGTCGATGGAGCCGATCACGCCGCCGCGCTTCGCGGCGCGTGCCTTGTCGCCGGCGTCGGCGAGAAAGTGGCGCAAGCAGGTGAGGAGCCAGGAGCGGAAGCGTCCGCGCGACGGATCGGCCCTCTCGATGGCGGCGCGCTCCAGGAGATCGGCGAAGAACCCCTGGGCGAGGTCCTTGGCGTCCTCGATGGTTGAGCCGCGGCGGCGGATGAAAAAGTAGACGGGCTTCCAGTAGCGGTCGATGAGGCGTTCGAGGGAGGCGCGCGATTTGGCCGGATCGCGGGCACCGAGGATGTCGGTCCAGAGCGTGGCGGGCAGCGAGCCGTCGGGGCCGCCGATCGACGTTTCAGACATCAGGAGCATGGTAAGGGAAGGAAGGCGACGAAGGGAACCAAGGGAACGAAGGGAGGAGAACTACTTCTTCTGGCGGCTCCGCAGGCGGAGGCGTGCCACGATGGTGAAAAGGACGACAGCCCCGCCTTGGCCCAGGATCTTGATGACTTGTGCTTCATTCAATGACGGAGAGAGAACGAGGAAAACCACCATGCAGCCGACGGTCCCCACGACCGTAAAGGCGGCGAGGTAGTCACCGAACGTCCAGCGGCCCTGGGTCGAGGGGGCCGCCGACACCGGAGCCTGTTCGAGGCGGGTGGTTTTTCCGCAGCGCGAGCAGGCGTAGGCCGATGCGCCCATGCGGTCCTTCTCGGTCAGCTCGGCCCCGCAGGCGCAAGTGGGCACGTTGCTAGATCACCATCACCTGGAGAACGGCGCTGTTCCCGTGGCCTCGGATCGAAACGGAGACGCTGCGGTCGCCGTGCTTCGTGGCAAATCGAATGGCCTCGGGCCCGGCCTTGGCAGGGTCGGCCGTCCAGCCGGCCCTCTGCAGCTCGCTGCGCAGCGCGGTCTCGATCTCCTCGCGCGTCTTGCCCTCGAACTCGAGGATCGAGACGCGCACGGGCAGATTCGCCGGGGCGCTCCGCGGCGTGCCGCCCGGGAGGATGGGGAAGCCCTCGGGCCAGGGGTCGGTCATGGCGCCAGTGTAACGGGACGCGCCCGTGTTTCTGCCGCAGGACCCGGAGGAGGAGCAGGTCCTCGACGCGACGGCGCGAGTCAGTCACGGCGATCACCACGGTCCGGCCGCTCTGTATCGGGGTGGCGCTACTCGATGTCCTTCTGTTTCCCTGCCTCGTCCAGCAGCTCCAGGAACTTTGGACGAAGCGCGGCCGGCAGCTTGCGCGCAAGCGCACGCGTGAGCCGGTTGATCCGGATGAGCTCCACTACGTCGCCGAAGTCCCGGGTCCGGTGGCCCCAGATGCCCGAGGCGAGCTTGAACGTGATCAGCAGCGGCAGCTTGGGGACCAGGGTGCCCTCGACCTTCGCGAAGTCGCCGACCTTCGGAACGGGGTAGACGACGGGGCTCTCCTCCGCGCCGGCGTGCTCGCCGGCGACGATGACGTCGATGTTCACGTCGTGCTCGGTCTCGCGGAGCTTCTTGCGCAGTCCGCGGGCGCGCGGCACGAAGCCGCGTCCGACGAGCCGTTCATGGATGAGTTCAAGCCCCTCGGGCGTGGTGAGAAGATCGATGTCCTCGGTGAATCGAACATAGCCGTGATGGCGGACAGCAAGACCGCCCACGATCGCGAACGGGATGCCTTCCGCGGCCAGCCGCTTGGAGATCGATTTCAGCACGGTCTCCAGGTTTTTGGAGTGCACGAAATCCCTCCGGAGCTGCGAGAGCAGCGATGGATGGTGGACGGCGCGAACCATGAAGGACATCGTAGCGCGCTCCTTCTGCCTGCGGGCCCGGGCGCGTCAATTCCGTGCCGGTCTTTGGTGGCCTGTGTGCGCCATGCGCCAGGAACTCGATGATGAGCAGGATGAAGATGCAAAGGAGGATGCGTGCCCTCACGCGCAGCACCGGGCTTGTCTCCTACAGCACGTCCGCGTCGCTCTTCTGGCTCACCGCCGCGCGCTCCTCCGGAAACTCGTACCGGAAGATCTTCCCCTCGTAGTTCCGCACGACGATCTCCTTCTCGTCGCACTTCATCACGTACTCGGGCAGGATCGGGATCTTTCCGCCGCCGCCGGGCGCGTCGATCACGTAGTACGGCACCGCCAGCCCGCTCGTGTGGCCGCGCAGCGCGTCCATGATCTCGAGGCCCTTCTTCAGCTGCGTCCGGAAGTGGCCGGCGCCTTCGACCTGGTCGGCCTGGTAGAGATAGTAGGGCTTCACGCGGAACTTCAGGAGCCCCTGGAAGAGCTTCTTCAGCGTTTCCGCGTCGTCGTTCACGCCCCTCAGGAGCACCGTCTGGTTCATCATCGGGAAGCCGTTGTCGGCGAGCATGTCGCAGGAGCGCTTCGCCTCGGGCGTCAGTTCGCGCGGATGCGAAAAATGGACCATCAGGTAGACCGGGTGGTGCTTCTTGAGCGTGTCGCAGAGCTTCTGCGTCACGCGCTGCGGGAGCACGCTCGGGATCCGCGTGCCGATACGGATGATCTCGACGTGCGGGATCGCGCGCAGCGTCCCGACGATCTCGTCGAGCTGCTCGTCCTTCAGCAGCAGCGGATCGCCGCCGGAGAGGACGACGTCGCGGACTTCCGGGTGGCGGCGGATGTAGTCGTAGCCGCGCCGGATGTTCTCCCGCGAGATGCTCGACGGGTCGCCGACCTTGCGCTTGCGCGTGCAGTAGCGGCAGTAGATCGCGCACTGGTAGTTGACGTAGAAGAGCACGCGGTCGGGGTAGCGGTGGGTGAGGCCGGGGACGACGGAGTCACCCTCCTCGTTCAGGCAGTCCTCGATGCAGGAGGCGTCGGTGACCTCCTCCTCCTCCGGGACGACCTGCCGCGCGATGGGGTCGCCGAGCTCCTGGATGAGCCCCGCGTAGTACTTGTTGATGCGGATCGGGTACTTCTTCGCGATCGCCGCCGCCTTCTGCTCGTCGATCTCGGGAAACTGCTCCTTCAGGCGCTTCGCGCTGTTGATGCCTTCAGCGAGCAGTCTCTGCCACTCTTCCACGGGTTGATGCCTCCATTGGAGCAACGATGTCGCGCCGGTAGACGACGAGGTCGTCGCCGGGCGTGTAAAAATCCTGGATGCGCGAGACTTCGCGGTAGCCGTTCTTCAGGTAGAAGCGGCGCTGGGGCTCGTAGGCCGGCTTCCCGCCCGTCTCGATGAGGATCATGCGGCCGTCGACGTGCTCGTGCAGCCACGCGAGCAGCGTCGAACCGACGCCGCGGTTCTGAAGGTTCGCATCGGTGACGATCCAGTAGACCTCCCACACACCCTGGCCGATGGGGTCGGTGCCGTAGGTCAGGAATCCCAGCACGTTCTCGCCCTCCGCGGCGACGACAACCTCGTACTCCTTTGAGCCGTGGAGCGTCGCGTCGACAAGATCGAGGCAGACCGCTTCCTCCTCGGGGCTGAACGCGCCGCAGGTGCGGGTGATGCGTTCGATCGGGCCGCGGTCTTCAGCGACGAGCGGGCGTATGTGCGCCACGAATGAGTTCCTTGAGCAGGGTTTCGTAGTCCATGCCCGCCGCGTTCGCGCACCGCGCGAAGCCGGCGTGGCGGGAGAGGTCGGGATTCGGGTTGACATCGATGACCTTGTCGTTCCGCAGGTCGACGCGGACCGGCCCGGTGCAGCCGATCGCCGCCGCGGCGCGGGCGGCGATGGCGGAGATGCGCCGTCCGTCGCGGGCGCTGAGCGGTGCGGGGCAGACGGGCGTCGTGCCGCGGTCCTCGGCGGAGCCGGGCTTCCACTTCGCGTCGTAGGTGACGATGCGGGGCTCGATCGAGAATTGGATCTCGGAGATCGCGAGGAGTCGACCGTTCATGAGGGCGACATTGTACTCGCGACCATCGACGTATTCTTCGACCAGCGCCTCCTGGCGCCAGCGTTGATTCACGTACCTGACCCTCTCCGCCAGCGCGCGGGCGCTCCGGACCACACTGCGACGGTCAATTCCAATGCTCGCGTCCTCGTGACACGGCTTGACGATGGCCGGAAATCGTACCTTCTCGATTTCGCGAAAACCAGTCCCATCGAGAATCGAGCCCCGGGGGATGGGGACGCCGGCGGCCCGGAGGGCCTCGCGAGCCAGCCCCTTGTCCCGGGCCGTCTTGAGGGCTCTTGCAGGGTTTCCGGTGAAGGGGATTTGGAGAAGCTCCAGCCAGGCGGCGACGAGCGGCTCGCCGGCGGGGTCGCCATGGATCGATTCACAGAGGTTGAAGACGACGTCGGGGCGCGTTTGCAACAGACGTTTGGACCAGCGTTCGAGAGGACGCGAGACAGGGATGGGGAGGGCGACGAGGCTGCGCGTGATATCAGCGATGGTCTTGCGGAGGTTTTCGGAGGGCGACGATGTCGTGAGCGCCGCGCGGTCGAAGATGAGGGCAACTCTCACAAGCCGACTCGTGCAATCGCGGCGTCAAGGACGCGGTTGATAAGCTGCGAGTAACTGATGCCCGCCGCGCGCGCGGCCTTCGGGAAGCAGGAGTTGTCGGCGGGGTTGGGGAGGATGCCCGGCAAGGGGTTGACCTCAAGGAGATGCGGGTTGCCCGTTTCGTCGCAGCGGAGGTCGATCCGGCACCAGTCGCGAATGCCCAAGACGTCCCAGGCCTGGCGGCAGATGTCCCGGATGCAGTGGTCGAGCGGCATCTTGAGTTTCGCCGGACACTTGAAAATGTCGAGCGGCTTCGCGGCCGTGTCCCAGACCCACTTCGCTTCGTACGAGTAGAGGGGATTCGTGTCGGGCGGCAGCTCATCCAGATCGACCTCGATGATCGGCAGGATCACGGGTGGATTGCCGAGCATCGCGACCGTGAATTCCCGGCCCTCGAGAAACCGCTCCGCCAGCGCCGCCTGGTGGTAGGTCCGATGAACCCGTGAGACCTCCTCGAGCAGCCGCTCGAGATCGCGCACCAGCGACGAGTCGCGCACGCCCTTGGACGAGCCCTCGTGGATCGGCTTGACGACGAGGCCCTGCCCGACGAGGTGGCGCATGGCTTCGCGGATCTGTCGCGGCGGACTGGCGACGGGAATCACCACGCTGAACGGGACCGGCAGTCCATGGGCCCGGAGAATATCAGTCGTGTGCGACTTCTGCAGGCAGAGGTTGAGCGTCACCGGGTCGCTCGCCGTGTACGGGATCCCCAGCATCTCGCAGATCGTCGGGACGTAGCCTTCGCGCGAGGGGCCGCCCCAGCCCTCGGCGATGTTGAAGACGATGGCGGGCTTGAGCTTGCGGAGCTTCGCGTAGCAGTCGAGGTCGCCTTCGACCAGCACGCACTGGTGGCGTTCGGCCAGGGCGTCGCGGACGGCGTGGATCGTCTCGATCGAATCCCACTCGGCATCGGCGTCGGGTGGGAGGCCGCGCGGGGCCTTCGCCCGCTTCTGGTTGTAGCAAAGGGCGACGCGCATGGGCCGGATACTCTAGCGATTTCGCCGCGGCGCGCGCGGGTAGAATCGACGCCCTCATGGGGGCCACCTTCGGCAAGTTCACGCTCGACGAGCGGCTCGGCAGCGGCGGCGGGGGGGAGGTCTGGAAGGCGCGCGACACCGAACTCGGCCGCTGGGTCGCGCTCAAGCTCCTGAAGGGCGACGACATCGAGCGGTTCCTTCGTGAGGCGCGGACCGTCGCCGGCCTCCAGCATCCCGGCATCGTCCCCATCTACGAAATCGGCGAGGTGGACGGGCGCCACTACATCTCGACGGAGCTCGTCGCCGGCGGGACGCTGTCGCGCCGGTCGTTCACGGTGCGCGAAGCGGCGGCGGTGATTCGCGACGCCGCGCGGATCGTGCAGTCGGCGAACGACCAGGGCATCATCCATCGCGATCTCAAGCCCGACAACCTCATGATCGACGGCGCGGGTCGGGTGCGGGTCATGGATTTTGGGCTCGCGCGCTCCGTCCAGGGCGGAGGGACGCTCACGGCCTCGGGGATGATGGTCGGGACACCGGCCTACATGAGCCCCGAGCAGGCGCGGGGTGAGATACGGACGATCGACGCGAGGACCGACGTCTACGGCCTCGGTGCGACGCTCTATCACCTTCTGACGGGGCGTGCGCCGTTCCAGGGGGGCGACCTCCTCTCGATCGTCACGCGGGTCGTGCAGGAGGAACCGGTTGCGCCGCGGACCTTGCGCCGGACCGTGGATGTCGAGCTCGAGACGATCGCGCTGAAGTGCCTCGAGAAGGACCCGGCGCGGCGATATGCAAGCGCGCGTGAGCTCGTGGAGGACCTGGACCGCTGGCTGGCCGGCGAGCCGGTCTCGGCGAAGCTCAGCGGGAGCTATCGCCTGATGCGACGCCTCTCCCGGGTGCGCGGGATGTTGGCGGCGGGAGGAGCGTTCGTCTTGATGCTCGGTGCGACGCTCGCCGTGATGCAGTGGCGGACGCGGGCCGCGGCCTCGGCGCTGGCGGACGCAAGGCAGGCGCTCCTCAGGAAGATGCGGACGACCTCCGAGACCTGCCTTCAGGCGGCGCTGGAGCTCCGCCGCGTGGCGAACCTGCCGGCGATGGCGGCCCAGACCACGCAGGTTGAAGCGGTCTGTGCGCGGGTGGAGGTGGTGCAGCCGGGGCTGGCGGAGCCGAGCTACCTCGTGGGCCGGATCTACCGGGCGCAGATGAGGGACGACGAGGCGCTCGAACGGCAGACGGTGGCGATCGCGCGGGACTCCTCGTTTGCGCCGGCGCGGTACGAGCGCGTCGTGCTGCGGGTGCGGAAGTTCCGGGCGCTGCTCGACCGGCTGCTGCGAGAGGAGTTCCAGCGTCGCGGCGAGCGGTCGGGGGATGCGCGATTCGAGAAGGTCTCGATGGCGGTGATCGCGGACGAGCGCGAGGAGTCGCGGGCGCAGCGGCGGGAGATCCGGGAGGACCTCGACGCGCTCCTGCGGCAGCCGCAGGCCGTGACCCCGGGCCAGCTCCTGTGCGCGCGCGGGCTCGCCGCGTGGACGGCCGCCGAGGAGGAGCGGTCGCTTGATCTCCTGTCGCGGGCGGTCGCGGCGGAGCCCGGGCTGGAGGAGGCCTACGAGTTCGCGGCGGCGGTGCACGACTTCAACAATGCCCCCGAGGAGTCGGCGCGATGGCTCGATCGGGGCGTGGCGGCGGACCCCGGGTATGTGCCGTTCTTCGAGCTCCGGGCGAGCGCCCGGTCGAAGTGGGCGTCGGTCGAAGAAGGGAGGGGCCGGTCGGCGCCGAAGCTCCGCGCCGACGCGCTGGCCGACGCCGATCGCGCCGTGGAACTCGCCCCCGGGCGCGCGCAGGCGTGGCTTGCCCGCGGCGGGGTCCGCGGCGCCGAGGCGAAGCTGTGGCTCGACAAGGACCTGGCGCGCGCGGAGGCGCTCTACCGCGCGGCGATCGAGGACTACTCGGCGTCGCTGAGGCTGGGATCGGTCGTCTACGAGGCGTCGCTGGGCCGGGGAGGGGCACGGCAGAACCTCGCCGGCTGCCTGACCCTGCGCCGCCAGCCCGTGCTCGCCCTTCGGGAGGAGGCGCTGGCCGACTTCGACGCGGCGATCAAGGCGTCGCCGGCCGAGTCCCAGGCCTGGTCGTGGCGCGCCATCGCGCGGTGCGGCATCGCGCAGGAGCAGCTGGACGCCGGGTTCGACCCCCGCGAGGGATTCCGCGCGGCGCTGCGCGATTTCGCGGAGGCGGTCCGCCTGAGGCCGAGCGACCACTACACGTGGCTCAGCCGTGCCGATGCGAATGTGACGCTCGCGCAGTGGGAGGAGGCCCACGCCGGGAGTGCCGCGGAGCTGTGGGCGGAGGCCGTCCGAGACTGCGACAGAGCAATCCGGATCTGGCCCGACGGCGAGGAATGCTGGCAACACCGTGGTTGGGTCCGGCTCTGCCTTGTCACGCGGGCGGCGGGAGATCCGTCGTCGGACGTGACGGCGGGGCTGCAGGACTTCGACGAGGCGCTGAAGAGAAACCCGCGGAGCCTGCGATCGTGCTTCGATCGCGGCCGGCTGCAGGCGGCCTACGCGATGTGGCTCCAGGGCCGCGGCCGCTTGGAGGCGCGCGAGTGGTTTGCGGCGGCGGTGAGGGATTTCGATCGCGGACTGGAGATCGATCCGTCGGCGCCGAGCGGCCTGGAGATGCGGGCGCGGGCGCGGCGCTCGATCGGGCTCCTGGCGGCAGCACGCGAGGACCCGACGGTGTGGCTTGAAGGCGCCATCGCCGATTGCGAGCGGGCGCTGCTCCAGCGGGACAGCGCCACGGGGTGGCGGGAGAAGGCGTCGGCGGGCAGGTCGCTGGGCGACTGGCAGTGGCAGCACGGCCGTGACCCCACGCCCGCGTACGAGCGGGCGATCCGCGACTGGGGCGAGTTCATCACGCGCGCTCCGGGGGACGCCGATGCGCGGATCAGCCGCGGGGCGGTGCGGGTCAATCTTGCGATGCTCGACGCGTCGCGGAGCGACCGGCGGGAGCTCTTCGCGGCGGCGGTGGAGGATTTCGGGGCGGCGATCGAGCGGGGGACGAAGGACCCGCAGGCGTGGCAGTTCCGGGCGAACGCGCACGTGGGGCTGTCGAAGGTAGCCTCCGGCGCGGCGGCGAACGCGGAGCGGCAGCTGGCGATCGCGGACTTCGAGGAGGTCATCCGGCGCAATCCGGCGACAAAGGCGCAGGTGGAACCGCTCATCGCGCGGCTCCGCGCCGCCATGAAGGAGTGAGAGAGTGGGAGCCGTTACGCCGACTGGTTCGCCGGTCCTTCGCGGCCGTCGCCGAAGAGCTTGACGTAGCGCTCCTTCTCGCGGTCGAAGACGTAGATGATCGTCGTGACGCGGTGGGCGCGCCAGTTGGCGGAGTATTTCTGGGACCACTCCAGCGCGACCGCCTGCTCGTCGGGCTCGCAGCCCTGCTGGACGCCGCGGATCCACTTCTCCTTCTGGATCTCCTCGAGCTGCTCCTGGATCTCGGCGACGGGGTTGATCGAGCGGTGCTTCAGGATGAACTGCTTGATGGCGTTTTCGTCGGTGAGCTGTACGTGCCGGCGCGTGGCCCATTCCTGCTTGAGGCCGTCGATGCGCACCCGGTTGGCGGTGATGAACCGCTCGAGGTCGCTCTTGATGTGATCGAGGCGGCCATCCGCGTACTTCTGCGCGATTTCGTCCAGCTCCGTCATGGTGCCAATCATCGATTTTAGCAAGTTATACGACGGATGGCGCGCGGCGGGGGGTGGTCGGAACGTGAGGGCGTGGGCGCTCTCCAGCGCTCCCACGCTCTGACCCGGTCTCCCTCTCTAACCCTTCCGACTTCGCACTTCACTTCGTACGTCGTGCTTCGAAGTTCGTACTTCCCCTCTTACCCCAGGCTGAGGTAGTTCGCCAGGTTCGCCTTGCTCATGATGATGGCTTCGATCTGCCCCTTGGTGCTCGACATGAGGGCGTTGATGCCGATGCCATGGCCGGCGCGGCGGCTGGAGGCATGGCAGACAATGCCGATGGTCACCGCGTTCTTCTCGTAGCGGACGCCGCGGGTGCAGTCGACGTCGGTGATCGTCACGAGGTCGCCGAGCCGGATCTGCTCGAGGATCTTCTGGTCCTCGGTGGAGGTGGTCTGGATGTCGAAGTGGCCCGCCTGGCTGGGGGAGCCGGCGCCGGCGCCCAGGAGGCGGCCGGGCACGATCTTGGTCACCTGGACGCGGACCTTGCCGCCCTTCTCCGAGAGGTTCATCGCGCGGAGCAGCTTGGGCCCGATGTTGGCGACGTGGATGTCGGGATAGTCGAGGAGCTTGAGGCCGTTGCCCTGGGCGCGGACCTGGATGCGGTCGCCCGCGACGAGCTTCTCGAGAACGCGCTTGGGGAAGTAGGCGAGCACGCGGCCATGGCTCTTGCCGGTGACGACGCCGGCGACGCCCTTGAGCTTGACGTCCTTGTTGTCGAAGGTCGCATCGGTGATGACCGCGTCGTTGCCGACGCACGCCAGGAGGCTGAGCGCGCGGTTGGAGTCGTCGCAGCAGCAGTCCGCGATGGCGGCGCCCGGCTCGACCTCGTCGGCGCCGGCCCACCCGAAGGCGGTGTCGCCGACCTTCACGTTGAGAACGAGGCCGGAGGCGGCGCCCGACGCAAAGGCCGAGCCGTCGGAGGCGGTGCGCGTCTCGGCGTTGGCGGCGACGGAGGGATTCTGGATCGTCCCCGAGATCCCGATCTCCACGCACTGGTCGAGGTTGGTGCGGATCATTCAGCCTCCAGGGGTAAAACCGGTTTAAGGAACGGACAGTTTACAGAATTGGCATATAAGATCAAGTGCGTGCCGGAATAGGCCGTCAGAAGTTCTATTGTATTAGAACTACCTTGAGGACGCGTCCTTCTGCAACCCGTTGGTGATCGGGAGGATGAACGTGACGGTCGTTCCGCGGCCGGGCGATGAGGCGATCTCCAGGCGGCCGCCGTGGTTCTCAAGGATGTTGTTGGCCACCGAGAGCCCCAGCCCGGTCCCTTCGCCGACTTCCTTGGTGGTGAAAAACGGGTCCATGCAGCGGGCCATCGTCCGTTCGTCCATGCCGGAGCCGTTGTCGGCGACCGAGACGCGCATGGCGCCGCTTTCCTGCTTCGCGTAGATCGTGACCATGCCCTCCTGCGGCTTGCAGGCGTCGACGGCGTTCATCAACACGTTGAGGAAGGCCTGCTGGAGCTCCAGCGGGTCGCCGTTGACGGTCGGCAGGTCGGTGCGCGTCTCGTTGCGGACCTCCACGCCGCGGCCCTTGGCGCGGTGGTCGAGGAACGCGATCGACTTCTCCACGACCTCGCGCACGGCGACCGCCTGCGGTTCGAACGGCTTGGGCCGGAACTGCAGGACCTGCTGGACGATGACGCGGATGCGCTCCAGGCCCTCCGAGATCAGCTCGACGTACTGCCGCTGGCGCTCCGGGTCGAGGTTGCCCTCCTGGAGCTTGCGCGCGGCGTTCATCATGCCGCCCAGCGGGTTGTTGATCTCGTGGGCGATGCCGGCGGCGAGGGTGCCCGTCGTCGTGAGCCGCTGGGCGTGGAAGAGGCTGCGCTCGGTGTGGGTGATCTTCTGCTGGGCCTTCCGGATCTCATCCTGGAGCTCGCGCTGGTACTGCTCCATCTTCATCGTCATCGCGTTGAACGTGCGCAGGAGCGTCGCCATCTCGTCGTAGGCGGCGTTCTCCGGCATCCGGCGGCTGAAGTCGCCGTCGGCCACGCGGGCGGCCGACGAGATCAGGATCGAGAGCGGGCGGAGCACGACGCGGTTGATGTAGATGTAGGTGACGAGCAGCAGGAAGATCGTGCCCATCGTCATGGCGATGATGAGCCCGTCGAGCGCGGGGCCGTACTTGGTGGACGCCTCGGGCTTGAGCTCGAGGATGGCGACGAACTTCGTTGGCGCGTTGTTGATCACCGGGCCCATGACCGGGACGTAGACCGTCTGGCCGCTGGCGGTGATGCGCTCGGTCTCGAAAACCCTGCGGGTGCGCTCCTCGTTCTCGAGGACCTCGGAGAAGGTGCGGGCGCCGAAGGAGGTCTTGACCTCGGCGCGCCCGTCGGTGCCGATCGCGACGATCGCGTAGTCGGCGAGCAGCCCGTCGCGGGAGCGCGTGCTCTGGTCGAGGATCTCCTTGAGGCTGCCCCAGTAGATCTCGCCGGAGCTGCCGGCGTGCTGGATCCAGTCGGTGATGACGCGGCCGAGCAGCTCGCCTTCGCGCTTCATCTCGATCTGCGCGCGGCGGGCCTCCTCGAGCGCGAAGATGACGGTGAGGAAGCCGAAGACGAGAGCCTGGAACGTGAAGATGATGAGCAGAATCTTGGTTCTCAGGCCCATACAGACATAGTAGCTGGTAGCCAGCAGCTAGTGGCTAGTAGTAGCGGAACGCGCGCCTCCGGCGCGCTCTTTATTGAGCATGCTCTCTACTAAACAAAAGAGGCGGCCCGTCGCGGGCCGCCGTTCCTTTGCTACTAGCTGCTAGCTAGCTAAGGCATATCCACTTGCCTCCAGTAACTACCATGCGTAGTATCCGGAGGTGGCCGAGGGGGACTATCCGCGAACGATGGCGGAATTCGACCGCCGGTTTGCGACGGCGCAAGCATGC
>Ga0247727_10004624_pt1 | contig 28949 bp, 28 predicted proteins | sample WisWelCaveWW1625_FD_202498 | JGI IMG/M metagenome (GOLD analysis project Ga0247727, IMG submission 202498) | Biofilm microbial communities from Wishing Well Cave, Virginia, United States - WW16-25 | ecosystem: Environmental > Aquatic > Deep subsurface > Groundwater > Cave microbial mat | place...
CCTGCTTTTGGGGTTTCCGGTTGTTTTTGGACAAAGCGGGTCTGCTCCTCTGATAGAATTCATCTCTTTTCCTTCCACGATTGCCGCCGATGGCAAAGACGTGCGAGGCATTGTCGGCTTCAAAGACAGCGACGGCGATCTGACTAAAGCCAATTTTGATGTCATCAAATCAACTGACCTGAAGTCTTTCAGTTTAGACCTCAAGCTGGATGGCCAAAAAGAGGGCGCTTTCGAGTTCTCTCTCGGTTCAGCGACCATCCAGGACGTGACGCTTCGGGTGACGCTGACCGATCGAGCCAATAACAAGAGCGCCTCCAAAGAATTTTCGTTCATCGTTCAAAAAGAAGTCGCGCTGATGCCCGATCTTCAGGTTGTCATCAATAAAGCTCCCACGGCTTCCGCACCGGGGCAAATTTTTAACGTCGAATACAGCGTGCGCAATGCGGGCAATGCGGGCTCAGGGCGCTTTCGCACCGGCGTGTATCTCGCGCGAGGAAACAGCGTTGCATCCGATGATGTGATGATTGGCTCGCGCGATTTGGGATTTTTGAGCGAAGGGGTCTCGTTCAATTTCACCCTTGAAGTCACCGTGCCTGCCGATATTTTTAGTAAGCCCGGCTTCCGGCCCGGCTCGATGTCATTGATTATTTTTGTCGACGACTCTCAGCAAGTTACCGAGAGCAATGAGAACAATAACCAAGCACGGACGTCTATTTCGATTCGCAACCCAGGACAAGCCCCAGAGCCGCCCCGCGCCGAATTCAAGGCCGAGCCGACGCGCGGCCCTGCTCCCCTGAGCGTGCAATTCTCCGATCAGTCCTCGGGCGAAATTACTTCGATTCTTTGGGATTTTGGCGACGGCAACACCAGTGCTGATTTGAATCCGACGGTCGTCTACCGAACTCCCGGAACGTATTCTGTAAAACTCATCGCGCGCGGCCCCGCCGGGGAAGATACCGCCGCGAAAGCTAATTTTATTATCGTCGAACAGCCGCCGCGCGTGCCGCCCCGCGCTGATTTTTCGGCAAGCCCCACATCGGGCACTCTTCCCTTAACCGTTCAATTTACGAACAAGACGACGGGCGAGGCGGCCAGCTTCTTCTGGGAGTTTGGCGATGGGGGCACAAGCACCTCACCCAGCCCAAGCTATGTGTATCGCACGGCGGGCACGTATTCAGTCAAGCTGACCGCGCGCGGACCGGGAGGCGAAAACTCTGAAGTCAAGTCCGGCTTGATCACCGTCAACCCCGTTGCTCCGGTCGTACAGCCTCCGCGAGCCGATTTCTCGGCTTCACCCACGAGCGGCACGGCCCCACTCACCGTTCAGTTTACGAACCGTACGACGGGGCAAGTCACGAGCGTACTATGGGATTTTGGTGACGGAAGTACGAGCACCTCTACTAGTCCAACCTATGTGTATCGCACGGCTGGAACCTATTCTGTCAAACTCACCGCGCGTGGCCCCGGCGGCGACAACACGGCGATCAAATCGGGATTGATTACCGTGACAGCGCCGATCACGCCACCGACTGCGTCTCCTCCGCGAGCCGATTTTACAGCCAACCCAACAACGGGCGAGGCTCCGCTCACCGTGCAATTCACCAATCGCACAACAGGCCAATTTACGAGTTTAGCGTGGGATTTTGGCGACGGCGGCACGAGCACTTCGACTAATCCAACCTATGTCTATCGCACGGCTGGAACCTATTCAGTCAAACTCACCGCGCGTGGCCCGGGCGGCGACCACATCGAAACCAAGGCCAGCTATATCACCGTAACGGCGCCGAGCGGCCCTCCGCCCAGCTCTGCCCCTCAACCCGACTTTATCGCTTCACCCACGACCGGCCCGGCTCCCTTAGCCGTGCGCTTTGTCAACCGAACCATAGGCGAGTTTACCAGCCTCTTGTGGGATTTCGGCGATGGCCAAGCGAGCGTCGAGGCCAACCCCAGCCACACTTATACGAATGCCGGCCGCTACACTATCCGACTAACGGCGCGTGGCCCCGGCGGGGGCAATACCGAGACCAAAACAGATTATATTATTGTCACCGGCAGCGGGCCCTCCATTCCTGCTCCGCGCGTCGATTTCACGGCGAGCCCCACTTCAGGAACATCCCCATTGACTGTACAGTTCACGAGTCGCGCTACTGGAGAAATTAACACCTATTTCTGGGAATTTGGCGATGACTCGAACAGCACCAGCCTCTCACAAAACCCGAGCTTTACCTATCGCACGACGGGGCTTTACACTGTAAAACTGACCGCGCGCGGGCCCGGCGGCGAGAGTGCTGAGACCAAAGCGAATTTCATTAATGTCTCCGCTGTTACGGCGCCTCCTACGGTTTCGCCGCCTCAAGCTGACTTTATAGCGACGCCAACTTCCGGCACGGTGCCTTTAACAGTGACATTCACCAATCGCACGACGGGCCAATTCACGAGTTTAGCGTGGGATTTTGGCGACGGCGGCACGAGCACCAACACAAACCCCATCTATGTCTATCGCACCTCCGGAAGTTATACGGTCAAACTGACCGCGCGGGGGACTGGAGGCGAAGACTCTGAAGTGAAGCTGGGTTACATCACTGTCACAGCCGCGCAAACAGTGCAAGCGCCGGTTGTTGATTTCGCAGCGACCCCCACCTCAGGCACCGCTCCATTGACCGTGCAATTTACCAATCGCACAACAGGCCAAGTGACCAGCTATCTCTGGGAATTCGGCGATGGCGCTCGCAGTACGTTAACCAATCCGATTTACACTTATCGAACTTCCGGGTCTTATACTGTAAAACTGACGGCGACGGGCCCCGGCGGCCAAGACGCCGAGACCAAAACCGGGCTGATTTCTGTTGCATCCGCTCCTGTCATTCAACCCCCCGTTGTCGATTTTTCGGCAAACCCAACGTCGGGCACTGCTCCGTTAACTGTGCAATTCACGAATCGCACGACGGGGCAAGTCACAAGCTATTTCTGGGAATTCGGCGACGGGGCAACGAGTGCAACAGTCAGCCCTGTCTATGTTTATCGCACCGCCGGCGCGTACACCGTAAAGCTCGCTGCAAGCGGCCCTGGCGGTCAAGACACGGAGACAAAGCTGGGATTGATCACAGTGACTTCAGCGCCCGCCACAGCGCCTCCGATTGCGGAGTTTATTGGTGTTCCTACCTCGGGCCAAGCGCCCTTGACCGTACAGTTCACTAATCGCACGACAGGCCAAGCCACAGGCTTTCTCTGGGAGTTTGGCGATGGCGCGACGAGCCTTGTGGGAAGCCCGATTTACACCTACCGCAATCCCGGTAACTACACCGTGAAACTGACGGTGTCGGGGCCCGGCGGCCAAGATTCCGAGACCAAATTCAGTTATATCGCCGTGCTCTCGACATCGTCTTCGACGTCGCCGCCCAAGGCTGACTTCTCGGCCCTGCCGACGAGCGGTGCCGCACCTTTGACGGTGCAGTTCTTCAATCGCACGACGGGACAGTTCACGAGTCTCTTGTGGGAATTTGGCGACGGCATCACGAGTTCTTCGACCAATCCCGTCGTTACCTATCGCGTCGCGGGCTCGTATACGGTAAAGCTGACGGCTCGTGGCCCGGGCGGGGCGCACACCGAGACCAAAACCAACTATATCACAGTCACCGGCACGGGCGGCCGCAACGGGTTACTCGCCTACTATAAATTCAACGAGGGCAACGGCGTGACCGCAACCGACTCTTCCGGCAACAACAACGATGGATTCATTCGCGGTCCGGTGTACGTGCCCGGCTGGGAGGGAACGGGGCTGCGCTTCATCAATCCCTTCGATTACATCAACGTGTCGAACCAGAATAGTTTTAAAGCGCTAACGCGTTTTACGATGGAAGCCTGGATCAACCCTACGGGCGCCAAATCCGAGCGCGGTTTGGGCAGCATCATCATGACCAAGGGCGACGTCTGGACACTGGCGCTGTTGGATGTCGGCGCGGGCGCTCAACTGAAAGCAACGGTTGCCGGCATGAGCCCGACGACCATTCGCGGCGTGAGCGAGGCGATTGACTACAACGTCTTCACGCATGTCGCCATGACATTTGACGGTTCGAATATACGTTTATTCAAAAACGGTAAAGAGATTCTAACGCAAGCCGTGACGGGCAAACTCGCCAACGACGAACTGCCTTTTATCATTGGCGCCAGCAGCCCTTCTCCTTCGAGCACGACCACCTTCGAGGGCACAATCGACGAAGTGAAAGTATGGAACCGTGCGCTCTCGGCAGCCGAGCTGGGCAAGCAAGTCTTGGCTGAGCAAAACGCCGCGATGTATGCGAGCTGGCTTGGCCTTTCGTCGCCCATACCAACAACTATTGCAGCTAAGACCACACCGATTGTTTTAGAATTATCCGAGCAAGAGATATTGCCCTGGCTGAGGCGTTGGTGGGCCTGGATGCGACGCTTCTGGGCAAGCTAATTTAGACAGACTTGCAATTGTGCACTTGAGACAGATAATGTGGTGATAAAACAATTGCTGGAAAATATGATTCAGCAGTGTTATTATCTTAAAGTATGGGAAATTTGTGGGAAGACTTATACCAACAAAACAAACCTCAAGATCGAAAAAATATGTTACAAGAAGTGGAAAAGCAATGTAAACCACATTTAGTAACGATGTTCTTTGGCGACAATTGTTTGTTGGATTTTCACCTAATATCTCCATTATACGAAAGTCTGAAATCAATCGGAAGGGTTGAACATGTAACTCTTTTCTTGCGCAGTCAAGGAGGAGTTACAGAAGTTCCTTGGCGTGTTATCAGTCTCATAAGAGAATTTTGTTCAACCTTCTCGGTATTGATTCCAGAAATCGCGTTAAGTGGAGCAACTCATATTGCGATTGCGGCAGATGAATTGGTGATGACTGAGTTATCTACACTTGGTTCTGTAGACCCGACAAGAAGACATCCTTTGTCGCCCAAGGATACCAAAAATGAACTAATTCCAGTCTCAGTACAAGACTTGAAAGAGTGTATAAAATTTATCAAAGAACAACTGGATAAGGAAAATACTTCTGAAAATATTACGACTATACTTTCTGAATTATTCACTTTCGTTAATCCATTAGTCATTGGAGCTATTGAGCAATCTTACAATCTGTCAAGGTTAATAACAATGAAGGCTTTAAAATCTCGTAAATCCTCTTTGAGCGAGGAAATCATAATGAATATAGTCGAACAGCTAGCTGGAAAATATTTTTCACATTCTTTCCCAATTTGTAGAACGGATGTAGAGACAGATTTGAAGCTCTCTGTTACTAGGCCCTCTTCGGCGCTTTCGGAAGCGATGCAGCAACTCAATTTAAGCTACCAGAATGAAACATCACAGACTTATACTGGGCAGATTAAGCGCCCAGGAGTCCCAGATAAAACCGTAGATTGGCGATGCTTGGCCTTTATAGATACAATTAAGTCAAGAAAGGCGCTTTGTCAATTTGCCGCTGATCAAAAAGTTGTTCATGCCCAATGGATGTAACTTCAGCACCTTGGAGCGAATTTTATGAACAAATTAGAAGCCGAAAAACTCATAAGAGAGCAAACAGAGAAAATACAACTATATGATCTTATGTCTGATAGTTATACTCTTGTATCTACAAGTACACTTCAAAATATATTCCCCCCCAATGAAGCAATGTTTGGTACTTGTAAAGTTCAAGTTATTCAAGAAATAATAGAAGATATGGGTCAATCTTGGTTTTGGGCTAAAGAATGGCAAGAGCTTGAAAAAGAAGCTGATAAGGATATAGAAAAAGGTAACTACAAAATCGCAATCAATTGGGAGCAAGCTAAATCTCATCTTGATTCACTCAAGAGGAAACTGTGAGTGGATTCTACTCCTGAAGAGCGTTATAAAGATATTGAATTTCGATTTTCAAATCGTTTTGACCGCTCTTATAATCGTCTAGATTACCAAGATCAAGAAAAAGTTGATGAAGCACTAGAATTATTCAGAAACAATCCTGAGCATCCTTCATTGGAGTTAGAGAAAATCCGAGGCAAAGAAGATATATGGTCAATACGTGCAACCCGCGCAATCAGAATCACTTTCAACTGGGAAGAAAATACAGTTGCACTCAGAGTAGTAGGAGATCATAGAGTGTACAGTAACCCTTAATTTGTAACTTAAGTGTTGCTAATCCTCAACTCCGCACTTGAAACATCCTAGCGCAAATGAACCACCCTGCGGCAGACCGCAGGGTATCCGATAATGGCAAGGGTTGCAGATACAGCGGGTATTCGTGTAATACGAGATCACAGGGAATTGCAAGTTAAAAACTTAAGATTATCGCCTCACCAAATCGACATAAAATCCAAGCAACTTGGCCAGCGCCAAGTAAGCAAGTATGCCAAATGTAACGGGCACACCTACCAGCAGAATCTCAGAACTCAAATGTGATCGCAACCAGAGATGCACTCCATAGGTCAGTACGCCCATCAGCGATGCGCTCATAACCATTTTTGATAAATCACCGAACAAAGGCCCGAAGAGCGTCAATTGAAGCCGTCGTTCCAAAATAATAAACAAGAGCATCATATTGACTAATCCAGCAATCGAAGTTGCCAGCGCCAGCCCCCCAACACCCATCGACCCGATGAGCGCAAAGTTTAATGCGACATTCACAAAAACAGTAAACGCGCCGACGATCATCGGCGTCTTCGTGTCTTGCATCGCATAGAAGGCGCGCGTGATGACTTGCGCCAACCCATATCCAATCAGCCCGGGCAGAAAACAAGCCAACGCATAAAAAGTCAACCGAGTCGCCTCAGGCGTAAACTCACCGTGTTCGAAGAGCAATCGTATAACCGACTCACCGACTGCGAATAACCCGGCCATAGCCGGAAGCACAATAAACGAAGCGAGTTTTATGCCGCGTTGCAAAGTCAGCGAGAGCGCGTCTGAATTTTTAGAAGCCATCTGCTCTGCCAGCCGGGGCAGAATCGCGCTGGCAATAGCTACAGCGAATACGCCCAAGGGCAACTGAAAGAGCCGAGTCGCATACTGAAGCGCCGAGATCGCGCCGTCGCCCAATTGCGAAGCAAGCTTGTTATCGACTAAGAGATTGATCTGAAAAATAGCCAGGCCCGCAACGGCCGGAAGCATCATAAAGAAAAGTTTTCGTAGCGACTCGTCTTTCAAATCGATCATAAACTGAAACTGAAATTTGCCCCGTAGCGCGGGCAACTGAAAGGCAAGCATCCCGAAGCCGCCGACAAGCACGCCAATCGCGAGCGAATAGATCGGTGTCGTCAAGAACGAGCTCAGTCCAATCGTCGCGAAAATAATTCCTAAATTGAACGCGACCGGGGCAAAGGCCGGCGCAAAGAAATTTTTGTGGCTGTTCAAGATTCCCATAAAAATGGCCGCAATGCCCACAAAAGCAATAAACGCGAAAGTCAAGCGAGTTAGATTAATGGTTAGCGCTAATTTGTCTCCAGAGAATCCGTCCGCCAAAAAGGGAATGTAGTACGGTGCCGTAAAAATTCCGACCAAGACAAGTATCGGGAAAAAAAGAAGACTAAGCGAGAGAAGATTGCTCGCAAAACGATTTGCGGCTTTGGGGCCTTGCTTTGTGAGCGTCTCGGTGTAGACCGGAACGAAGGCGCTGGAGAGCGCGCCCTCAGCCAAGAGCCGTCGCAACATGTGCGGGACAGTAAACGCAATGGTGTAAGCATCAAACGCCGCTCCCGCACCGAACAAGTGGGCGATGACGATATCGCGCACCAGGCCGAGCCCTCGGCTTACGCCAGTCGAACCCGAGATGACTAGGACATCGCGAAGGAGCCCTTTATTGAAAATAGATTTGATGATCGAAATAATACTGGATGGCGTGACTTCGTGCGCGGGTGCGCTCATCGTGTCCCTCTCCTCTATTGACTGACTCTATACTTTACTTTTTCTTCCTTGAGTGTAGCGACTCAATGGAAGAAGAAACAAACTTACTTCTTTGGCAACAACATCAAGGCGGCCGCGATCGGTCGATCGCCTCCGACCGTTTCTAAACTGATCCCTCGATGGAATGATAAACCGCTCGAACCGCCGCCATCGAGCGCCAGCGCGTCTTGCGCGCCCAGCTGGCTCATAATCTGAGCTAAAGTAGTTAAATCGGTGCCGACGCTGCCATTGCCGCGCAGCGCAACAAGCAGAATCAAGTCTCCATTCGCCGTCGTGCCAATGGCGCTGCGAGCGGCCTTCATATTTGAAAACTGAGGAGTAAAGGCTTCGGATCGTGGGTCAAGCACAATCAGCCCATCGCGTAAGAGCATTGGTCCGGCGCTGATTGCTTCTAATAAAAATTCGGGCTTGGGTGTAATTTTGTAAGAGACTTCCACGTCATCGCCGGGGCGCAAGCCAGCCAATCGGCTACGTGCCGAGCCGCTCGCGACCAAGAGCATCGAGCCCGGGTCATTGGACGTAAAATGGGTATCAAGGCTGCGAATCACTTGACCCGATCGTATTTGAACAACTCTTAATGGCAAGTCAGATCGAATATTTTTTGCGTAATCTGATGTGTACAGAACAACCTCGTCACGCTTGACTGGGCGATTGATGCCCTCAATGAGAAGCGTCTTCCCGAAAGCTCTATAGGACATTTGCATCGTTGGATTGGTAAAGCTGACACGCCCCAAGAAATCAATCAAGAGTGCGCCGCGCTGGCCGTATTGCTGACTGACGGGGAAACTATCTTTCACCAAAAGACCGATGGGATGGCCGCTGCTCGGGTCAAAAAAATTGGCATTGATCGCAGCAAACGCCGTATGCGCGCGCGTGATGTCATCGAGTTCGGAAAGCGTACCGACGCCGGCCAAGGGCAACCCGACCTGGAGCCAGTAATGCGCGCGATAGTCTTGCACTTTTAGGTAATGAACCTTGACGATGCCGCCCGAGGTGAGCAAGCGCGATTGATTGTAGGTTGTATGCGCGTCTAGCCACGTCGTATTCTGTGGTTGTTGCGGGTACGAGGTAGCCGTGCGGTTCACATTGGTTTGTTGCTTCACGCCAAAGCGAATCCAGAGCGAGAAGCCACTCGCGGTCGAAAATTCACTCACTTCATAGGCGGACTCTTCGCTTAGCTGCACTGTCACCGCGAAGAGAGAAGGGTCTTGCGTATCGCCCTGCACCGAGCGAATGCGACGGCTCGCTAGCGTAGGCAAGGCCCGATGACTCAGCGCATTGTAGAAGACAAGCTTGAGCAGCGCGCCCTTCTGTTCGATGCGATAGGGCACGTGCTGCGAGAAGACAAACGAGAGTTGATCGCCGATGCCCGACAAAATTTTCAGCTCGGCCTGCGTTGTGTAAAGATAAATCTTCTCATCTACGGATTGCATGCGCGCGCCGAGAATTTGTGTCAATTGACTGAGCTCAATGTAGACTAAACCTACGCGCACGTAGAGATTCGACGAGTTCAGAGTGATTGCTTGATTGAGCCCCCACTCGAGCGTCGCCTTGCTCAAGTCATTCGACAGCGTGACGTCCGCACCAAGATAGGGTGCAATCTCTTTTAAGGGTACAAAAATTTTGTTGTCAAACTCAATCGGAACGGACGTGACTAATTTTAAGGGACTGTTATTAATATAAATCTGAGAAATGCCCGCTTGAGCTTCATTGGCAAAAGCGACCAAAAAAGAGAGGAGGAACAGCAAGGCTGCTCCTCCGACTGAAAATGTTCTAAGTGTTAGAGAATCTAAGACGCGGGTTTCTCTTCTTCGACAAGAACTCTGATAGAAGCGGTGATGTCTTTGTAGAGCGAGAGCTTGACGGGATGTGTTCCGAGCGTCTCGATCTGATGCGCCCCCAACTCGACGCGATCTTTCTCGATCTCGATCCCCAGCTGTTGCTGGATGTACTCGACGATCTCCTCGCGACGAACAGTGCTGTAGAGTTTGCCCTCGTCGTGAGACTTGCGCCGGAAGGTTGCGACAAACCCATCCAATTTGGTCTTGACCGTCTTGGCCCACTCTTCGCGCTTCTTCAATTCCAGGGCGCGCGTCTCGCGTACTTTTTTGTAGCGGTTGACATTGTGCGCCGTTGCTTGAGTCGCTACATTTCTTGGAAATAAGTAATTGCGAGCGTAGCCATCGGCGACTTTTACGATATCTCCCGGCTCGCCGAGTTTCTCTACACTCTGCGTCAAAAGCACTTCGATCGGCATAGTCTACCCTCCCTATGTAATCGTGGTAGTTCGGGTATTTTACCGACTCAAAGGGCCGTTCGTCAAGCTGCGAATAAATAAAGCGCATTGTGATAACCCTGACACGACTGTATAGTAGGGGCCGGAGGCCCGCAATGACAGATGTCCTCTCAAAGATCGGCCATCAGACCCTGGCGATGGGGATTTTGAACGTCACGCCCGATTCGTTTTCGGACGGCGGTCGGTTTTGCGATTTGGAGAAAGCGATCGAGCAGGCGCGACGTTTGATTCGCGAAGGAGCCGATATTTTGGACATTGGTGGAGAGTCTACGCGCCCCGGCTCCGATCGAATCTCAGCGGGCGAAGAGCGTGAGCGCGTCGTGCCGGTGATTCAAGCGATTCGCCAATTTTCTCAAATTCCTATTTCCATCGACACCTATCGTTCTGAAACAGCCGAAGCGGCCTTGACGGCTGGAGCAACTATCATTAATGACATTAGCGCACTGCGCTTGGATGAGCGCATGAAATACGTCGCTGCCGAGGCGCGCGTGCCCGTCGTCTTGGTGCATATGCTGGGCGAGCCCAAAACGATGCAACAGAATCCAACGTATCAAAACGTGCTGGGCGAGATCATTCAGTTCTTGCGTGAGCGCATCGACGTAGCAACTAGAGCGGGCATCGACGAGCAAAAGATGTGGGTTGATCCAGGGATTGGCTTCGGGAAAAAAATTGAGCACAATATTGAAATTTTACGACGCTTGCAAGAGTTAAGAATTTTAAATAAGCCCGTCTTGATTGGAACATCGCGCAAGTTCTTTTTAGGAGCGCTGGTGAGCGATGCGCCGTTGCCTCCACAAGATAGACTTGAAGGCACGATCGCCAGCAACGTAATCTCGGTATTGAACGGAGCGGACATCGTGCGAGTGCACGATGTGCAAGCAGTGAAGCGAGCGTTACGCATAACGGATGCAGTGATAAGAGAAGCAACTGCCTCAAGCGGTTAGTTTGGAGCACGTCTGCTCTATCGTATTTTTTTAGCGAGGCTAGTAACCGTCTCGTCTTCGAATAATTTTTTTTGCTCCAACGTGTAATTCCCATGCCCCTGGTCGAAGAACTGTACAAACCTAACTGCATCAGCCATGCCCAGTCCCTCGCATAGCGTAGCAAAACCTTCACGCGTGATCTCTGCAGGAGTCCGGATCTTCTGCTTGGTTTTCAATTCGATTCCTTTCTTGCAAATTCAGCAGGATTTAGCACAATCACTGTCGATTCTGTTTTCAGCTTGCCTACAGCTTTGACAAACCGATCGTCGCAAGTGAGCAACACATCCACCTTCAGAATTTCAGCGCTGGCGGCATGCAACGCATCAAATTGTATCTAAAACAATTCTAAGATAGTGACTCGCTGTCGGATCACAATGCAAATACAGCGAACCCGTGGGCTTGAGGGCGCGATGCAGCTCGACGAGCCGAATCGCCATCATCACCAAATACACCGTTATGTCATTGTGGCCCAAAACGCTAATGAAGCCATTGATGAGATCGACGAGCTTGGACGGCGCAGACTCAGTCATCTCTTCAAGCGCTTGCTGCGTCGCAGGTGTCCAATGCCATGAATCACTAAAAGCGCGAAGCTGTGCTTCGAACTCTTCGCCCGTTGCCTCTTTGAAGATCACATTATAATCGCGATTGCTGTTGAACGGCGGGTCGAGATAAATAAGGTCAATACTCTCATCATTGATGTGATGACGCAAAATTTCCAAGTTATCGCCGAAATAAAGGGTATTGTCCATTGGCTAATTTTAGCGGAGAAATACTCTCGCTAGCAAAATCGTTTAACTCAGCCCGGATTGCCAAATATTTCTCATCGTTCTATAATAAGCGGTCGCATTAACCTCTCTGCCTGAGAAGCAGTTTCATTTATTTATTCTTTTCAAAGGGAGTTTGCATCATGAAAACATACGGCAATTCCAACTTTTTTCAGCTTGAAGAAACAGTCCCTGGCGTCTATGCCGCGATCGTCAAACCCGGAATGGGTGCACTAGGCAACGCGGCCATCCTTGATTTGGGTAACCAAACACTCGTCTTTGATACGTTTTACACTCCGACGGCGGCTGCCGGTTTGCGCGAAGCCGCCGAGCAACTCACAGGACGAAAAGTGAGCTATGTTGTCAACAGCCATCGTCACGGAGATCATGTGCATGGCAATCAAGTTTTCAAAGACGCCGCGATTGTCTCGACTCGAAAGACACGCGAGATGATGGCCACGATGAATCAGAACTTTCTCGATCAAATGCGTGCTCAGCCTGATTATCCAAAACAAATGGAAAAGAATTTGGAACAAGAAAAAGACCCTCGTCGACGCAAAGATATGGAAACACAGTTGGGCGAGATGAAGGTGTTTTTTGCTGACTTGCCAAGCTTGCAGTTACGTCTACCTGACCTTACGTTTGAAGACAAGCTCGTCTTTCATGGCTCCAAAAGAAGCGCCGAGTTGCTTACCTTTGGCGGAGGGCACACCACGAGCGACGCTTTTCTTTACTTACCCGAAGAAAAAATTCTGCTGATCGCCGATCTAGTCCCTGTGAATTCTCATCCGATGGTCGCTCAAGGAAATCTCTTAGAATGGATAGCGATTCTGCAACGCGTGGAGTCGCTCGAAATTCAGAAAATCGTGCCAGGACATGGTCCTGTAGGGACATTCGCAGATATCGTCGCAATGCGTCAGTATTTAGAAGAGCTTAAAGAACTCGCTGAGACGGCCGTGAAAGAAAAAAGATCGGCAGAAGAAATTTCGAAAACACAACAGCCCGAAAAATACGCTTCCTGGAGAATGGCCAGCGGGTTTGAGCGAAATCTGAAAGCGATCTTCGAGCAATTTTCCAAAGCGCAAAAGAGTGCCTAACTGACAGGAGACAAGATGCGCAAAACAAAACTGACGCGCGAGAAAATTTTGACAGCGCTGAAGACCAAACTGGAACCTTTGAGTTTCACCAATGCGATGTGGGAGGGCGGCGCAGCGGCTTTCAATCGTGTTGACGAATGATCGGACATTGACTTGCAAATTGACGTGAAAGACGATCAGGTGCCGGACACTTTCAAAGCCATAGAGCAAGTACTTACCAAGCTCTCGCCGATCGAACTCAAGTATGAACTGCCGCAACCGACATGGCATGAGCACGCTCAAATTTTTTATCGCTTAAAGAACGCAAGTGAATTCTTGCTCTTGGATTTGTGTGTAATCAAAGAGAGTAACCCCAATAAATTCTTACAGCCCGAAATTCACAATCACGCGTTAGTACACTTTGATAAATGCAATGTTATCCAGTGGCAGCCCCTCGACAGCAACGCTTTCATAGCAAAATTAAAAGAGCGTCTGAAAACTCTGAGGGTTACTTTCGATCTTTTTCAGATGCTGACCAAAAAAGAGATTTATCGCCAGAATGACATCGAAGCATTGAGCTTCTATCACGGATATACGTTGCGCCCTTTGGTTGAAGCTTTACGTATCAAATACGCTCCGACGCGTTATAATTTTCATACGCGTTATGTGCATTATGAGCTGCCGAAACCTGTCGTGAAAAAATTAGAGAGTTTGTATTTTGTGAAAGACAGAAAAGATTTAACTGCGAAGCGCAAGCTGGCAGAAAAATGGTTCTACAAAATTTTGCAAGACATAAATCTGAAAGAAGTTGCAAAAGCAATAGAAATGACAGTGAAGTTATTCAACTCGTGAATGCGTAGATACTTATGATATGAGTTGCTCTATTGCTTGCTTCAGTAAATCAAAAGTTTATCAAAAATTACACTCGCGCCAGATCAAACTTATGCGAGTAACGACGCTTGAACTCTTCGATCAGTGGGTGGGCTGGGCTTTCTTTGACCAGCTTGAAGGCTTCTTCGCGTGCGAGCTTCATTATCTCCAAATCGGCGATCAAGTCTGCTGCTTTGAACGTTGTGTCTAGGCCGTGCTGAGCATAACCCAAGAGCTCGCCCGGCCCACGAAGCTTCAAATCGGCTTCAGCAATCTTAAAGCCATCTAGATTGTCGCGAAAGACTTCAAGGCGCGCCCGCCCTTCTTCGCTCTTGGTATTCGCGACGGCAAAACAATAGGATTTTTGTCCGGCGCGTCCGATGCGTCCGCGCAATTGATGCAGTTGCGCCAAGCCAAATCGGTCGGCATGTTCGATAATCATAATGGTCGCATCGGGCACGTCGATACCGACTTCAATGATCGTTGTGCTAATTAAGATATCGATCTCTTTTTGGCGTAACTGCTCCATCACATTTTTTTTCTCTTCTTCGTCCATGCGCCCGTGCAGCAGCCCGACTCGGAACCCTTTGAAGACAGTTTGCTCTAATTCGGCTTTGGCTTCAGTTGCAGCTTTCAAATCCAATTCTTCGGATTCTTCGATCAAGGGATAGACAATGTACGCCTGGCAGTCCTTCTTCAGCTCGCCAATCACAAACTCATAAATTCCGTCGCGCTTGTCTTCCGAAGTCCAGTAGGTCTGAATTTTTTTCTCAAAGGGCAGTTCACCCAAAATAGAAATCTCAAATTGGCCATAGAGTGTGAGCGTAATCGTCCTAGGAATGGGCGTCGCGCTCATCACGAGAATATCGATATTCTCGCCCTTCTTTTCAAGCTGGGCACGCTGAATCACGCCGAAGCGATGTTGTTCGTCGATCACCGCAAAGCCCATTTTTTTGAATTCGACATCGTCTTGGATCAGCGCGTGCGTTCCGATGAGAATGTCGACTTCACCGTATTTTAGGGCCCGGCGAATCACTTCTTTTTCGCGCTCGGGCATGCTGCCAATTAAGAGCTGAACTTTGGGCGCATTGTTTACCGTTGAGAAAATTTGCTTTAGTCGATGATAGTGCTGCTCAGCCAGGATTTCAGTCGGGGCCATGATGGCCGATTGGTAGCCCGCCTCGTGTGCGATAAAGCAGGCTGTGGCAGCGACGATGGTTTTTCCCGACCCAACGTCGCCTTGCAAGAGCCGGTTCATCGGTTTAGCCAAGGCCATTTCGGCGCGAATTTCTTCGATTGCCTGACGCTGGGCGTTGGTCAGCTTGAACGGAAGCACTTCATAGAAACTTTCAAGGCGCTCATTCGAAGTAGTCATGCTGAGGCCGACGCGCTCGACGGCTTTTTGTTTTTCCAGAGCGACTCCAATTTGGAAAATAAAAAACTCTTCAAAGGCCAGCGTATGACGCGCGCGTTCGTGCTCCTCGACTCCCGTCGGGAAATGAATTCTCTCAAAGGCGTGTGCGCGAGGCATTAGGTTGCGCCGCGTTCTGATTTCTTCGGGTATAAGCTCCGTAATGAGATCGCGATAGGCCGAATAATTTTCGCGCAACAGCCGAAATAAGATATTTTGAGTCAGCCCTTCGGTCGCCGGGTAGATCGGCACGAGCCGCCCGGTCAAGAGATTCTTGTCGGCGGGTTCCCAGATGGGGTTGCTGATCTGAATCTGGCTGTGACTGCGTTCCACTTCGCCATAAATCGAGATGGGCTCTTTGGTGGAGATCTGATTCTTAAGCCAAGGCTGATTGAACCAAACAGCGTAAATGATACCGGTATTGTCTTGTACGGCCACTTTGAAAATTTCGAGCCCTTTACGGGGATTGATCGTATTCGTAGCGCGCACATTGCCGCGAATGACAACCTTTTCGCCATGATAAGCTTGAGCGATTTTTTTGAGATTGCTGCGGTCTTCAAGGCGTTTCGGAAAATAACTGATCAAGTCCCCGATCGTAATAATCCCCAGTTTGTTCAAGAGTTTTTCGCGCTCCGGTCCGACGCCCTTGGCATAGCGTACGGGGCTGGCCAGGTCGCGCTTACTCAGCTTTGTACTCGATGCGCTGTCTGTTTCTGTGCTTGAAGGAGAAAGAGTAGACTCTACGGCGTCGAGCGCTCGTAAACCGTCTTCTAAATCTTGCACGGCGGCGCGCCGTGCGGGAGTCTCTTTGCCCGCGTAATTGCGCACCGCGACGGTTAACTCATCGCCAATCGATTTAAGCTCTTCGGTCTGAGCTAACTCTTGGGCGAGGGCGACGATAAATTGCTCCAAACCGCCATCGACCGCTGCGTCTTGGTAGTTGGAACGCTTTTCCAATCCCACTACTTTGCGCAATCGTTCGGGCGCTGGAGTCGGTTTTTGAAAGTGCTTCATGGTGTTTGAAAAATTCGGCAACCTCATTCTATAATGAAGTGCGACAAAGTCAAAGCAATGGCTCAACCCGAAGCTCAAAATAGAAAGTACAATAGGAGAAAATGGCAAGATGGCTCTTAAAATTCGGAAGTACCCAGATCCCGTTCTGCATCGCAAAGCCCTAGAAATTTCTCAGATCGATACCGAGGTTCGCCAACTCGCCGATAAGATGATCGAAACGATGGTGATTGCTAAGGGCTACGGCTTGGCAGCCCCCCAAGTAGGCGTTTTGAAGCGACTTATTACACTGGACGTCGAAGACAAAATTTATGTTTTGGTCAACCCTGAGATTATTAAAATAAGCAAAGAAAAAATTGAGATGCTCGAAGGATGCTTGAGCATTCCCGGAGCTGAAGCCGAAGTCACCCGCCCGGCGCAGATTCGGGTGCGCGCAAGAGACATCGACAATCAAGAAGTGATTCTGGACGATGCGGCAATGCTGGCGCGGGTGCTTCAGCACGAGATTGACCATCTGAACGGCGTACTCTTTATTGATTATGTGAGCGAAGTCAAGCGCCTCTCTTTGATCAAAGAATTTGAACGATCTCAACGCAACGCCCAATCGGGGAAGAAGATCAAACCAACGGCATCGCTATGAAGCTGATTTTTGTGGGGACGGCTCCGCTGGGCGTACCGACATTGCGCGCGATCGCGCACGAGCACGAGGTGCTGGCCGTTTTCACGCAGCCCGACCGCCCTGCCGGGCGGCATTTGCAATTAAAACCGTCGCCCATCAAAGAAGCCGCGCTCGAACTGAAATTGCCCATCTATCAGCCCGAAAAGATCAATCGCGAGGTCGAATTCATCAAGCAGCTTCAGCCGGAGCTAATTTTTACCTGCGCTTACGGACAAATTCTTTCTAAAAAATTGCTGAGCGTGCCGCCCAAGGGTTGCGTGAATTTACATGCTTCATTGCTCCCCAAATACAGAGGCGCCGCGCCGATTCAATGGGCCATTGTGAACGGCGAACAGTTTACAGGATTGACTACGTTTATTATGGACGCGGGCGTGGATGATGGGCCTCTCTTGCTAAAAGAATCGATTGTGATTATTGACGACGATACGACAGCAACGTTGCACGAACGCATGGCCTCGATCGCGCCGGATTTATCGCTTGAAACACTGGATGGCTTAGACAAGGGCACGCTGCAACCACAGCCGCAAGATCACGCGCAAGCGACGTACGCGTCCAAGATTACCGACGAGATGGCGCGCATCGACTGGAGCAAATCGGCCTGGCAAATTCACAATCTGATTCGCGGGTTCAATCCCGTGCCGGGAGCGTTTACGTTTTTGAATGGCGCACGTCTGAAAGTGCATCAGAGCCGTGTCTTAGAATCAACGAACGAGGGCAAGCCAGGAGAAATTTTGGGCGCCGGCCAGATCGGGATGCCCGTCCAGACGGGCCAAGGTGCTCTGGAGCTGTTGGAAGTGCAGCCCGAGTCGCGTCGCCGCATGAGCGCGCTGGATTTTGTGCGAGGGCACAAAGAAGCTGTGGGAGTACGTTTGGGGTAAAGGTTTTTATTTGGTTTTGAGTTGAGAAATGAACTAAACTTGCCCGGAGGGTCGAATATGTTTAAGACAGCTAAAGACGTGCTGAAGCCCCATGGCAAACTTGAACTGCTCGAAGGCCGGCCACCGAATAAACCGATGAACGTATTGGTTACGTTCGTGGATGGATTGTTTGAGGAAACGACTGAGGTATCAGAATTGGGAGACTATCTTCAGCAATTGGAGAGATACGAACGTTTGCAAGTAGAGATGTTAGGTGGCAATGAATTTGACCCTAGGCTTGTGCATGAACTAAACTATTTAACGCGATGTGCGAGTTTTAGGTACTCATCCCCCTGTCCCCCTTCTCTACAATTTAGAGAAGGGGGATCGGAGGGGGTTGAGTTGGCCAGTTATCGCGAGGGATCGTTAAGTTCTCATGTAGGCATTCGCTATCTTGGTCTACATAAAAAGGTGCATAAAACTCGCACGTGGGGTTATTTAGGTTCTCTATGAAATCTATTAGCCTGAAAATCACGTTAAAGCAGCTAGCAGAAAGCCTACGTCAGCTCACTGGTGAAGAGCTTACGCAACTGGAGCTAATTCTGCTGAAAGATGAGTTAGAAAAACGCAGTAAAGAAGTCAAGCAGGGGAAATTCTTGCGTTTAGAAGAAATGAAATCACTCAAAAATGTATGAACTCCTGTTCCATCCTCAAGTTGACAAAGAGCTCGAAAAATTACCAAAATCAACCATCAAAACCTTAAAAGAGTTCCACTTACTAGAGATAGCCCGTGCTCCTTTCGTGATGGGCATTCCCTTATCGGGTCCGTTGAGCAGATTTCGCAAGTATGTTTTTTCTCATAAAGGAATTTCTTACCGAATTGCATTCGAAATAGATAAAGATACTCGCACAGTCTATATATTGATGGTCGGGAAACGAGAAGGGTTTTATGAGAGATTAGAGAGAAGAACAAGAGGACTATAAACGAGTATGTCCGAACGCACGAACGAATGGTCTTTTACTGCCGATGTGAAAGAGTGGATTAACGGAATACTGAAAGAGAATCCTGCATTGGCTTCTATCTTCAGCGAAGCCAAAGTCGAAACCCCAACAAAAATCAAGACTGCTACCAAGCGTCGTGATTTGACGCTACTCAGCAAATCAAACAAACCTGTTCTCACGGGAGAGATCAAGCTCCCCTATCAATCCGAGGGTCGCAGCCCTTATGCTGATGCTCTCGTTGAAGGAGCACATGCCAAAGCATCGAAAGTTGGTGCTGAGTTCTTCTTCACCTGGAATATCAATCGCTTTGTGCTCTGGCGCACGTTCGAGCCGGGTAAAAGCCTGCAAGATTTAGCTATTAGAGAATTCAAGGTCGTTTCTATCAAAAGCGAGCAAGACCTGCTCCATCCTCTCACGATCAAGAAGATTCGTGAAGAGTTCTTGCCCGAATTTCTGAGATACTTTGTCAAGCTCTATACTGGCGAAGAGCCGATTCGCTATCAGCCTCTGGATGAGAAATTCGTCGCGCGGCTCGAAGCCGCTCTTGATGCTCCCATTTCCATTACACTCGCCGAGATTGCACAACGCTATCAAGACTCTAAACAGAAAGTATTTCGTCGAGATTTGGACAAGTGGATGCGCGATGAGCAGGGCTGGGTACTTTCAGATGCAGAAGCAGTCTTACGCGACAACCTCGAACGTGCAGCCAAGTTCACTTGCTATGTGCTGGTCAACAAGCTTGTCTTCTATGAAGCGCTCAGGCGTCGTTACAGCGAGCTAAAAAAGCCTCAAGTTCCCAAGCATATTCAGACCGGCGAAGCGCTGCGTGAGTTGCTCGAAGGTTTCTTCGCTCGCGCCAAAGAATGCACTGGGAACTACGAAACCGTCTTCACCGCGGACTTCGGCGACCGGCTTCCTCCGCTCGCAGATGCTTCCGTAGAGCCTTGGCGTGAGCTGATTCACGAGATCGAGCGTTATGACTTCACTCAGCTCAATTATGATGTCATCGGAACAATCTTTGAAAGATTGATCAGCCCGGACGAGCGCCATCAGTTCGGCCAGCATTACACCCAACCCACCATTGTCGATCTCATCAACGCGTTTTGCATTCAATCCGGTGAAGATCGCGTGATGGATCCCGCCTGCGGCGGCGGAACTTTCTTAGTTCGAGCGTATGCCCGCAAGAAATACTTAAAACCATCTCTGACGCACCAAGAAATCATCACCTCTCTGCACGGTGTCGATATTTCAGCTTATCCGGCGCATCTGACTACGCTCAACTTGGCTACCCGCGATCTAATCGATGAAGAGAATTACCCGCTCGTGGCACGCTCAGATTTCTTCGATATTCGCGCAGACAAGCGCTTTTTGATGTTGCCTCGACACACCGAAGTCAGTCGCTTGCAAGCCAAAGGACTCGGCACGACTACGCAACGTGAAATCTTTCTCCAGCACGGTTCTCTCGATGCTATTGTCGGAAACCCGCCCTATTTGCGCCAAGAAGACATTCCAAAAGATAAAAAGCCAGCCTATCAGCAGTTGGTTGAGCGCGAATGGCCGGGCATCAAACTTAGCGGTCGCAGCGACTTGCATCTTTACTTCTGGCCTCATGCTGTAAAATTCTTAAAACCCGGCGGACGCTTCGGTTTTCTCACCAGTTCGAGCTGGCTGGATGTTGAGTATGGTTTTCGCCTGCAAAACTGGATTCTCCATAACTTCGAGATTTTGGCGATTATCGAGAGCGACTGCGAGCCTTGGTTCATCGGGGCGCGTGTTGCTACAGCAGCGACGATCTTAAAGCTGGAGCCGAGCCAAGAAAAACGCTCCTTGAATCTTGTGCGCTTTGTGCAATTGCGAAAGCCTCTCTCAGAGTTACTAGAGAGCGATGGCACCGAGCCTGGTCGCCAAGAAGCTGCTGAGCGTCTGCGAGATGAGATTCTAGCAATTACTCAGAATACGACTACCGAAAACTATCGTGTGCGAGTCGTGCCGCAACATAAGCTCGTCGAAGAAGGTTGCCGTCTTTGGGAGAAGCGCGCCATCGAGACTGACGAGAGCGAAGAGTTTTCACAAACTGCCGGGAGTCGCCACAAGGACGTAGCCCCTTACAAGGGCGGCAAATGGGGCATCTATCTGCGCGCACCCGATCTGTATTTCGAGCTTATGGAAAAGTTTGGCGACCGCTTCGTGCATTTGGGTGAGATTGCAGAGATTCGTTTCGGAGTCAAATCTGGCTGCGATGATTTCTTTTTCCCGCGCGATGTCTCAGACGAAGCGCTTGCAGAATTGCCCGAAGTAAAGGAGTTTGAAGCGCGCTATGGCGTCAAGCGTCGCGAGATCGAATCGAGCAGAGTGAAGATCGTCGAAGCGGGAGATGGCTCAAGGCATCCGATAGAGTCTAAATATTTGGAGCCCGAAGTGCACTCGCTCATGGAGATCGATTCGGTGAGCATTGACTCCAAGAAACTGAAGCGCCAGATTCTGCTTGTCTCTGAGCCCAAAAGCAAGCTCAGAGGTACGTATGTGCTCAAGTACATCGAGTGGGGTGAGCGCGAGACGTTCGACGACCCTGATGGGAAGACTGTGCTGGAGCGTAGTACGGTAGCAGCTCGGCAATCTGACAAGCGACAGTGGTATGACATTACAGTCAAACGACGCGGTGACTGCTTCTGGCCGATGACGCATCAGTATCGACATATCATTGCTTTCAATGAGCCTAGTCTAGTTTGTAATCATAGACTCTTTGACATCTTTTCTTCAGATCAAATTGATCAAAAATCTTTAGCTGTTATTTTGAATTCTACATGGTGTGCTCTTATTAAGCCTTTCATTGGACGCTATCAAGGGCGTGAAGGAGCTTTGGATACAGAAGTATTTGAAGTCAAATTGATGCCGATCCCTGATCCACGCATAGCTTCTGAAAATGTAAAATATAGATTAGTCAATGCTTTCAACAAAATAAGCAAGCGTACCATAGGTCCAATGCTTGAAGAACGCTTTGCCAGTGCCAAACGCTATGCGCAAGTTCAAGAAATTGAGAACAGCTCTGTCGAATTGCCTCAAGAGCTTCGGCAAGAAGATCGCTGTGAGCTTGACGATGCAGTCTTTGAATTGATTGGCGTTCAAAACCCGAACGAGCGCGCTCGGCTCATCGAGCGACTCTACCGTGAGGTTGCGCTCTTCAATCGACGCGGGCGCATTCTGGAGTTGCAAGCCATCGAGAACAAAATCAAGACCGGACGCAAGACGAGCACCTCTCCCCAAACGATCGCCCAAGAAATTTGGGATTCGCTTGTAGCTGACGACTCAGCTCCCCAAAGCAAGATTCCCGACGATTTCTTGCCTGCTGGAGCGGCCAGCGACACCATGACCCTCCCCGGCGACGGCAAGCCGCGCGTCATTGATGAGGGCTTCGAGGGCATCAAGCTCAAAGTAGGCCAAACATCGATCGCGATGCGACACCCGCCGCAAGCCAAGCTCGCGCAATTGCTCGTGCAGCATCACATCGCCGGCAGAGTGACGCTGCCTACCGAACGCAAGGATTGTGACCGTATGCGAGAAGCGCTAAGCGAGTATCTTGACGAATGGCAGAAGAAGCTGGCAGAGTTAGCGAGTGAACGCACGAGTGATGAGGAGCTTGCGAAAAAGATCGAGAAACATCTGTGGCGTTTGTTTTTTGAAAATGCTACTTCACAATAAGATTGTATGAAAGGAGATTGACATGACTTGGCGTCAACGTATCGTTGTTGATCCGAAAATTCTTGTCGGGAAACCTGTCATCAAAGGAACACGCATAGCTGTTGAGTTTATTATGGAGTTACTGGCTAACGGTTGGACGGAAGAGGAAATTCTCAAAAACTATCCACAACTCTCTTCACAGGACATTCGATCTGCACTCAAGTACGCCACTGAGGTGCTCAAAGAAGAGAAAGTTTACCTCCTATCCCGATGAGCTATTTGCTGAATGAGAATATCCCTCTTGAGGTGGTTGGAAAACTACGCGATGAGATTGAACTCATCTGGGTAAAAGATTGGAAGCCAGCTGCAAGGGACGAGGAAATTTTAGCCTTCGCTGCAAAATCTGATCATATCATCGTGACCTTCGATAAGGATTTTGGTGAGTTGATTTTTCATAAAAAATATCCTATCCCAAAGGGCGTTATACTTCTCCGATTCCCACCCAAATCTCCAAAGTATATTTTGAAGAAAATCAGAGAGCTATTAACTGATCCAGATTTGGATTTTGAGAATCATTTTGCTTCAGTTTCAGAGTACGAAATACGTTTTCGCCCACTTCCAAAAGGCTAGAAAAATGAAAATTTCTACGCTTATCCTTCTCATTCGCCACGCTGAGTATGACACGACGCTCAATCCCAATGATCTTCTGAGCGTCCAAGGGCGAGAGAATGCCGAGAAGCTGGCACAATGGCTGAAACAGAACTATCAGCTTGATGCGCTCTACGCCAGCACACTCACCCGCGCCCGTGAGACAACCGAGATCATCAATAAACAGTTTTTGTTACCCATCGAATTCAAAGACGAGTTACAAGAATACAATGTATGGCCGCTGCTCCCCAAGTTCTCTGGTTTTTTTGATGCAAAAGATGCATTCGGCTGGCAGCACCAACAGACGCTTTCAGCGGAATATTGGATGTTTGCCGAACGCGTCTTCACGATTTTTAGGGAGATTATAAACACTCATCAGGGCAAAACGATGGCGATTGTCGCACACGGTCATGTCATCGGCACGCTCATTCGTTCGCTCATCGGGGGGCATCGTATGACGATTCACTCCGAACCGACGGGCGTCACACAACTGCAACACTGGGACGATGGCACATGGGAGATAGATTTTCTCAATCGACGCGAGCACTTGCTTTAAAGCTGTAATTCTGTTTTCTTTCGCGCTTCCAGCCAGTCTCTGACAGCAGGTCCGGTGCCCAGCGGCCAGGGCCTCAGCTTGTCTGGATGAATTGGCTTGACGGCTTCCAGTTCTTCGCAGATCTGCACTTCGCCCTCGGCGCGCACGTGATAAACCAAAATGAGTTGATTCATCTCCATGAAGGAGTAGACGCCGACAAAACTTATGATCTGACCGTCCAGTCCGACTTCTTCTTTGACTTCGCGTAAGACGGCTGCTTCGGGCGTCTCGCTATTCTCCAAAAATCCAGAGACGATGCCGAACCATTTTTCGGGCCAGCCCTTGCTTCGTACCAACAAGACACTCCCGTTGTGCTCGACAATCGCGGCGACGACGGGCGTCGGGTTGTTCCAGAAAACATAGTCGCACGTCTCCGAAGCGCAGGCCAAGCGCATCCGCCCGCCTAACTCTTTTGGGATTAAGCGCTGCGTGCACTTCGGGCAAAATTTCATCGGGATCACAGAGAAGCTTACACCGCGCGCCAGCCCGATCCCACCCAGGGAATTTCTAGATGATGATCGATAGTGAGCCGCAAGCCTAACTGAGCCGCGTGATTCTGAATGTGCCGGATATTGTACACATGCAGCTCGGCTCTAGAAAACGGTCGATACGGAAACCCGCAAGGAGCACGGAGCATCTCTGCCGTTTCTGTAGCGATGGCCTGTACGGCTTTGTGGCGACAGTACTCCAAGTAGCGCTGTATGGAGGGTTTGTCGTAGAGCAGTTTTGGAATACGATCTTCGAGTTCTTCGTAGTCGCGAAAGAATTCTTTGTTGCTGAGATGGAAGGGCTGTTGGCGAACCTCGGCTTCGTTCGAGCCGAGATAGCAATCAGCAAAAAGGAGAGTGTGAAACGCGACTTGACAGAAGAGTGTTTCTCCGACGAGCGCATTCCAGGCTGACTCAGAGCAGCGCTCGATGCAGGCATTTAGCATACAGAAGCTTGCTTCGTACTGATTCGCGAAGAGCTCTTTGAGTGTGTTGAGCAAGAGTTTTATCCCCTTTCAGAGATACGATTGGATTTCGTCAATGTCTATTTTTTACACTGTTCAATCTCCAGAAATTACTCCTTCGGCACATTCACGCCCAAACGCCAATACTTCCCTTTGTGATAAATAATAGGCTTTTTCTCCGGAGCGTACTTGGCCCAGAGCGCTTCGCCTATGAAGAGCGCATGGTCATCGAAGGCGATCTTGTTGATCGCCTTGCATTCGACGTTCAACATGCAGCCTTCGATCATCGGGGCTTTGATCTCCTTGGCCGCGTAGATTGGGAAATGCACCAACCCCCACTTATTGATATCGCGTAAAGAATGGGAGCCTGCCGTGTGCGAGAGCTTGGCTTGCTGGTCCGAGCAGAAATTGAGCCCGAATTCGCCCGTCTTTTCTATAAACTCATGAGTCACGCTGTCCGGGCTGATCGAGATCACAAAGCGCGCGGGATTCAATGAGATCATCATCGTCCATTCGCAGGCCATGACATTCTCGCGTCCGTCGGCCGCGCTGGTTACCAGCGTGACGGTGCTCGTCGTCTGATGCCAGACTCCGCGCCGAAACTCTTTTGCGCTAAAATTATTGCCTTCAAAAATCATAACTGGATACTCGCTTTCTCATGCTGAAACAGAACTATTTTACTAGAGAGAGTGAAGAGGAGAAAGGGATGTTTCCATCGCCACTGCGTGGCACTTTCCCCGTTCTAGCGAACAGGGGAAGAAGGCCCTCACCCCAGCCCTCTCCCGTTGTGATCAACAGGAGAGGGGCATTTTTTTATTAGGTTGACCTGTTGAATACCTCGCAGCTTGCTGCGGGGTTTTTTACTCCTCCCCTGCGTAGCGGGGGAGGCTAGGTGGGGGCCGCCCCAATTTTGTACAATGCTCTTACTCAAAACAGGCAGGTGGGCCTGATGCGATGGCGAACCTCTTCTTCTGTCCAAGCCCGCGCGCGGCAATTGCGCCAGTCAATGACGCCCGCAGAACGAAAACTCTGGTTTCACTTGTGCAACGGTCAACTCGGAGCGCACTTCCGCCGTCAACACCCGATCGGACAGTTCATCGTGGATTTTTATTGTGCGCAAGTGAAATTGATCATTGAAATCGATGGAGCGACTCACGCGGCCCAAGCCGAGTACGATGCCGAACGGACTCGCTGGCTGCAAGCGCATAAGGGATGCCGTGTGTTGCGATTCACCAATCACGAAGTGCTAAATCAGCTTGAAACAGTACTTGATGAAATTAGAGCGACGTTGGTCAGATGAGGCCCCCATCTCCGACCCTCATCCCCACCCCTTCTCCCGTCTTTAACGACAGGAGAAGGGAGAATTTTTCGTTCCTCCCCTGCGTAGCTGGGGAGGCTAGGTGGGGGCCTATCTGATCTTAGAAATGCCAGCCGAGGCCGACGCCGAAGAAGAGTAGGAAATCGCGACGCACCAGCACATTCATCTTGAACTCAACCGAGCCCAGGCGATAGAGAGCATCGATGCGCTCGCTGTAAAAATTAGAGATGAGGCTGCCCAAGAAAATCGTCTGCGAGCTGAAACTGAAAAATTCCAGACTGGTCTCGATAATGATCGCGTGCAGGATTCCACCCGTCGCCTGCAGAAGCAAGATATCACGAAAGCGGATATCGCCCAAAGTCATTGAGAACGTCAATTGACGAATAGGAAAATCAATCGTCGATGTGTCGTTGTCAATCAGCTCGATTGATAATTGTGTCTGGCCATACACAAGCTGGCTCTGCATGAAGGCTTGGCCCAGAGTCGGGCCAATGTCGATTCGAAAGCGCTGCGCGAAGCCGAGCGATTCGAAAATTTTTCCCTTGAGCTCCCAATCGAATTTAGATACGGGTTTGGTGAGTGAATTGGCCAAGTCAATCACCAATTCGATATCGTTGACGATGCCCGCGATCTGCAAATTGCGAATAATCAGGGCTTCTTGCTGGATGCCGAACGCCTCAACCAAATACCCCTGATAAAAGCGTTCGATAAGCTTGCACTCGCCAAAACACTCAAATCCCTGGCGTGCCCCAAAGTACGTGGTTGCTTCGATAGAAGTCCCAGTAGGCGTTTGCCCGGCGACGCTGAGAATCATCCCGGCACGAAAGTCAGGCGCCGCTGTGGCCGAGACATTGGCTATCAAAACGCTGAGCCGCGCCAGCAAGACGCCAAGCGTCAACTCAAATTCCAAAATATCTTTGCGAAAGACGATCGCATTGTCCAAGACCGGGTTCAATAATTTCGATAAATCCAAGGGCGAGGCCAGCTCATGAATGAAGAGCCGTAAAGGAAGCCCAGTCAAGCCTCCTGGATCGGGAGCAGCGCGGGTGACTGTCCAGAGCAAATCTCCGGCGACTTCCAAAATATTGGGAGCAAAAATTGTGATATTGCGAACCGTGAGCGGCGATTTTAGGGTGAGTATCAAGGCTTCGTACTCCAGGCCCTTCAGGCTGAAGACGGTCCAGTTGGTGAGGTCAAACCCGCTCACGCTCAGCGACAAGCGCAAGGACATCTCGGCGTCAATGACAACGCCATCGACTTTGCTCACTTCTCCATCGCTCAGACTCTGGGGCTCCAGTCCTATCTCGAAGAAGAAATCACCCGAAATGGGTGCTGCGCTCGTAGCCAAAATGGGGAGGGCTAGAAAAACGAAGAAGATTCCCCAGAAAAAAATATGCTTCATAGTTTGGGATTACTCAACTTTGATCTCTCCAGGCTTGACGCTCGTCAAGACGATGTCCTTGCCGTTGCGGTCGGCGAGCATATCTACGCTAGTCACCGAAAGTGCCGAGGCCGTTCCGGCTACGCCGACGGCAGTGAATGTGATTTCGATAATGGGAAGCTCGATCATGCTGATGCCGCTATTGAGAATCGGACGAATGCTGCCACCGGGAAAGCCCGCCGAAAAGCGAACCTTGCCGCCAATGTTGTCAATCGAGCTGGCGAAAATTTGAAACCCGTTGAGCCCATGCACGCTCGTAACAATAGCGACAGCGGGGTCAAAGGTGAAAGCCCCGGTTGGCCCGATCTGGAGCGTCTTGGCGTCGGGCGGGTTGATGATCGAGATTTGGATTGACTTCGAACCGCCCGCAGGGATGGCAATTTTGCTGATCGCCAAGCTCGCCGAGAAGGGCTGCTCGGCGCACCCGGCAAGGGCTATGAGCAAAACACCGAGTAAGCTCAATGAAAATTTCTTTAACAGTTTTAGATTTGGCATTATCGAATCACCCCCAGCTTTTGAATGCGCGTGACAATGGTCTTTCCATCAAAACCCTTTACTTGGACAACGTAAAAATAAACTCCGTTAGCAAGCAGTCGCTTCTTTGTATCTTGCAAGTTCCAAATGAGTTTGTTGGATTGAACTTCTGATTCATAAACGCGATCGCCGCGAATACCAAAAACGATCACTCGCATTTCTTGGATGCCTGTACCTTCTGCGACAAACTCTACTGTTTTTCCTTTGAGCAGAGCCAATATTTTACTCACGTTGAAAATTTCAGATTTGCCTAAGAGAACAGAGCCTTGCTCAACCTCGGCTTTGGCTTGCTTCATCTGATGATCAATCACGCTATCAAGAGTTAAGGTGATAGGGCTGAATGCGCCCGCAGCGCCAATCGCTTCGATGTCCAGTTCAAGAATTGTTCCGACCTCTCCTGAAGTCCCATCGAGCGCGACAAGCAAGAATTTTACGAAGCCTTTCTCATTATTAATTTCTTGTGCTAAGAGTGAATAATTTCCGGAGCTGCGCAGCTCGCACACACGAATCACTTTCGGGTCAAATTTGAGACTGCCGTTGGGGCCTGCTTGAAGGCCGCTGAATTTGTCTTGACTGGAGATTTTTAGTGTGCTGATTTGCCCAGCGAGCATTTGCTTTTGCTCAATGCTGAGGTGAATCGTCGTATCTGAAACTTGGGACGCAATGATTTGTGTGATCTCGTCTCGACGAGCTTGGTTCTTGGGGATAGGACAAGTTGCGCGAACGCCGAGCGCAATCTCGGCAATGATCGTAGCGTCGCGCGTATCGACGATGCCGAAGGGCGCAGCCACATCGGCCGCCTCTAGCTGCAAAGGCGTCGGCGTCGCCACTAAACCCAATGCAATCTGGGCAGCGATCATCGCATCGTTCAGCGAGATCGAGCCGTTGTTGTCGACGTCGCCGCAATTCACATAAAAGGC
>Ga0247727_10004625_pt1 | contig 28946 bp, 22 predicted proteins | sample WisWelCaveWW1625_FD_202498 | JGI IMG/M metagenome (GOLD analysis project Ga0247727, IMG submission 202498) | Biofilm microbial communities from Wishing Well Cave, Virginia, United States - WW16-25 | ecosystem: Environmental > Aquatic > Deep subsurface > Groundwater > Cave microbial mat | place...
CGGCCATTTTCTGGATGGTGTCCATGATCGGGGTGAAGAGGCCGGTTTTGTAGTTCGAGTCGACGTTTTGAACGACGGAGACGATACGCTCGAGGCCCATTCCGGTGTCCACATGTTTGCGGGGGAGCGGAGTGAGGTCTGCCGGGCCGGTGCGGTTGTATTGGATGAACACCAGGTTCCACAGCTCGAGGAAGCGTTTGCAGTCGCCGTTGACGCGGCAGACGTGGCCGGGCACGCCTTGCATGTCGCAATACTCGGGGCCGCGATCAAAATGGATTTCGCTGTCGGGGCCGCAGGGGCCGGTCTCGGCCATCTCCCAGAAGTTGTCTTTGCGACCGAAGTAAAGAACGTGAGACGGGTCGAAGCCGGGCTGTTGCTTCCAAATGTCGGCGGCTTCGTCGTCACGGGGGATGACGCCTTTCTCGTCTTCAAAACAGGTCGTCCACAGCCGGTCTTTGGGCAGGCCGTAAACTTCGGTGAGCAGTGTCCAGGCCCAGGGAATGGCTTCGGCTTTGTAGTAGTCGCCGAACGACCAGTTGCCGAGCATTTCGAAGAAGGTGTGGTGCGAGTCGTCGCGGCCCACGTCGTCCAGGTCGTTGTGCTTTCCGGCCACGCGCAGGCATTTCTGCGAGTCGGCGGCGCGGGTGTAAGGGCGCTTGTCGGCGCCGAGGAAGACTTCTTTGAACTGCACCATGCCGGAGTTGGTGAAGAGCAGGGTCGGATCGTTGCCCGGCACCAGCGGTGCGGACGGGACGATGGTGTGGCCCATCTCGGTGAAGAAATCGAGAAACGCCTGCCGGATTTCGGCGGCGGTGGTCGGGCGTTTGGATGTTTTTGTTGCCTTCTTGGTCATTCGAGAGTTGCTCCAAAAGTGATTGGTTATTGGTGATTAGGGATTATACGTGAGAATGGGCTTGGTGGGAAAATCACGATGTATAATCGGAAGCATAAGAGAAGTGAAGAAGGAGCGTCAATATGGCTATTCAACCTATCACCGAGAAGACAATCCTCATAGAACTCCGTAGCCTTGAGCCTGATAAGTGGCTTGAGGTGCTGGATTTTATTGGCTATTTAAAGCAACGCCAATCTTTGGAGAAGGTCAAGACTCGCCCTCGCAAGATGACGGCCGCTGATCTCCTGCAATCAAGCCTAATAGGATTATGGGCGGATCGGGTTGACATTAGCGATAGCTCGGCTTTTGCCCGCCAGCTTAGACGACAAGCTGGACAGCGAGGTGGCGAACATGCTGCTGGTTGATACAGATGTAATGGTAGACATTCTGCGGCGGCATCCACCGGCGTTAGAGTGGCTGGGCAATTTGGGGGCCGAAGAGGTGGGCATTCCCGGCCTCGTAGCGATAGAATTGCTTCAAGGATGCCGTAACCGGGATGAACAGCGGCGCGTGGAAGCCGCCTTGCGCCCTTATGTGCTTTACTGGCCTGAACGCGCTGATTGCGTTCGTGCTTTTGATGACTTTGCTGAGTATTACTTGAGCCACAACATCGGCATTCTTGACGCGTTGATTGCTGAAACTGTCGTTGGCCTTGGAACAACCTTGGCAACATTCAATCAGAAGCATTACGCCGTAGTTCCTCAATTGCAAGCTATACAACCCTATTCACGAAAATCTTGATGCTTGATGACTACTCTCACTCTCGATCAACAACTCGCCCTCCTCATGCAGGGCACCGAATACGGCGATGAAAACTTGGCGAAGGCCATGGAGGCCGAACTGCGGGCCAAGCTGGCCGAAGGCCGCCCGCTGAAAGTCTATTGCGGCTACGACCCGCGCACCGCCGACCTGCACCTGGGCCACACCATCACCATGCGCAAACTGCGCCAATTCCAGGAACTCGGCCATGAGGTCACGTTCCTCATCGGCTCGTACACCTCGCTCGTCGGCGACCCGTCCGACAAGGACAAGACCCGGCCGGTGATGACGATTGAGGACGTGAACCGCAATTCGGAGACTTACGCCGATCAGGCCGCCCGCATTCTGGACATGTCCAAGACCAAGCTCGCTCACAACGGCCAGTGGCTGGCGAATCTAAAACTGCACGACTTGATCAAGCTGGGGCAGAACTTCACTCTCCAGCAGTTTTTGGATCGCGAGAACTTCGCCAAGCGGCTCGAGAAGGGTGAGCCGATCTTTTTGCAGGAGACGTTCTATGCGTTGATGCAGGGCTACGACGCCGTGGCCCAACACACCGACGTTCAGGTAGGCGGCACGGATCAACTGTTCAACATCATCACCGCCGGGCGCAAACTGCAGGAGGCCTTTGGGCAAAAGCCGCAGGTGGGCATCATCATGGGCATCCTGCCCGGCACCGACGGCGTGGTGAAGATGTCGAAGAGCCTGGGCAACCACATCCCGCTCAACTCAACGCCTGAAGATATGTACGGCAAGGTGATGAGTGTACCCGACATAGCGATGGGCAAATTCTTCCGCCTGGCCACGCGCTGGACGCCGGACAAGGTGGCCGAAGTGGAAGCGGGCCTCAAGGCCGGCGCGCACCCGCGCGACGTGAAGATGATGCTGGCCTGGGAGATTACCTCTTCGTTCTACGGCGATGCGGCGACGGACGCGGCGCAGGAACACTTCCGCACCGTGTTCCAGAAGGGCGGCACGCCGGAGGAGATGCCGGTGGTTAAGCTGGAGGGAACGCCCAAGCTGGTTGAGTTATTGGTTATTAGTAATTTGGTGAAGAGCAAGAACGAGGCGCGGCGGTTGATCGAGCAAGGCGGGGTGAAGCTGGACGGCCAGACCGTGAATGACGTGAACGTATTGGCAGGCGAGGGCGTATTGCAGGTTGGAAAGCGGACGTTTGTGAAGGTTGTGAAGTCGTTTCGATGACAAACTTTTGCGCAGTCATCCCGCGCCCCCGCCCACGGGCCGCCTGAGGCGGCTGTCGTCCTTGCGCTCCCCGCGCCGACGGGCCAACTCCGCCAGCACGTCAGCGCGGAACACCCGGCCCCGCTTACGCGGATTAGGTTCCGACATGTCCAGCACACGCCGAAGCACCCCGCGATAGCACAAGTCCGACACGCCCGAGGCGTGCTTCAGACCCAGCAGGCGGGCCGCTTCCGACAAGCCGATAACATCGGCCTCATCACCCAGCGGAAACTGCACAACTTTCAACTCTACGAAACGGGCCATCCCGCACCCCCTGCACCGCTTAACGGGCGGCCACGTCGCCGCCTGAGGCGGCTGTCGTCCTTGCGCTCGCGCCGACGCGCAAGCTCCTTGTCCACGTCTTCCACGAACACCCGATTCGCCCTCGTCGGGTTCGGCTCGTCGCCATCTACCACCCGGCGAAGCACGCCCCGGTACATCAGGTCGCCGAGGGCCGACGTAGACAGACCAAGCCACTTGGCCGCGTCCGTCAGAGTCATCAGTGCGCCCGGGTCCACATCCAGTGGACGCAGTTCACGGACTTCAATTTGAAAACGAGTCATGCCGCACCTCCGCAGAGTAGAATACACCACAAACGCGGAACAAGTCGAGTCCTGAGCCATCTGGGCCAGGACTTTCCCAAAGTCGCCCGGCGAATGAATTCGCGGCAACACAAGGCGAAGTCCACCTTCGTGGACTGCGGTTTTAGCCGACGAAGGTCGGCTTCGCTTTATGTTGGTGCAGTTTCAACTGCCGAGTCAAGGGACTTTAGGAACGTCCTTCCATCTGGGCCGTCTCGCAGGTGTCCGTCCCGGCGGCGGGTGTAAACGGCGTGCTGTACGTGCTCGCCGGTTCAGGCAAAGCGGGCGGTGTTATCAACAACGGTGTGGTTTGGGCTTATCGGCCATAACTGCCGCGAAACAGTTCAGCTACCTGAGCCGCCTCTTCTCCCGTTCCATCTTCCAGCAAAACACTAATTGCATACGAGCTATCCGGCGCGAAGCCGATGAACCAGCCCACCGTGCCCTCGCCAAAGCCTGAGGGGAGCGTGGCCGCATCACCAGGCAAGGAGAAGCCGGAGAGGACGCCGTTTGACTCGAATTGGGATTGCAGTTGATCGGCCATGTTGGGCGGGATGACGGCGATGGGGTGGCCGGTTGCTGTTTGTATGGATTCAATCAATCGCGGCGCAGGCATTTCGCCGTTGTTGACAATGGCGGCGGCCAGCAGAGCCATTTGCAGGGGCGAAATCTTTTCGCCATCGGCGGGGCTGGTTGGGATAGGCAAGTCGGGCGCAGAAGACAGGTCGAGGGTGGGCGGAAAGAAGGCGAGTAGTTGGCTGGCCGGGTAAAGGGCAGTTGTGGCCCGGTTGATCAGCGGCCCGTTGACGTTGGCCGAGATCGTTTCAAAGTCGGAGTCGAGCCGGGCCGGGTCAAAGGAGGGCGACGAGGCCAGCGCCAGCAGGTCGCCGCTGGCCGGGCCGACGATGACGATTGCGCCGGGGCGGCCGGCGAGAGCGTCGAAGGCTGATTGTTGAAGCTTGAGATCAAGTGTGAGTTGTACATCACGCCCGGTTTGTATTTCGCCCAAAAGGTCGTGCCGCCACCAACGCTCAAAGTCGGTCAGTCCTTCGTCACCGCTCAGGGTGGAGTCGGCGGCGGCTTCGATGCCGCTCAGGCCGTAGCTGAAAGAGGCGTAGCCGGTGACGTGCGCGGCGGCTTCGCCAAGTTCGTAGGAACGCGCGTAGTCGCCCGGCGCGCCGGTTGTCTCGGCCAGCACCGCGCCGTTGCGGTCGAGAATGCGCCCGCGTTCGCTTTGCGTCCGGTTGTAGAGAATCAGGGCGCGCGGATTGTCGCCCCGGCTCACCAGCGAGTCGCGGCTCACCAGGTTCCAGTAGCCGGTTGCCAACGCCAAAATGGCAAAGGCCGACAAAAAGAAAACGGCCAGGTCGCGAACGCCGTCAGGCGCGCTAGTCCGTCTGGGCATCGTCGGAAAGTTTGAGGAGCAGGCCGATGAGGATGAAGTGGGCCAGCAGAGACGAGCCGCCGTAGCTGAGGAACGGCAGAGTCACTCCGGTGAGCGGCAGAACTTTGATCACGCCGCCGACGATGAGGATGGATTGCAGACCGACGAGGGCGGCGAGGCCGCCGGCCAGCAGTCGGCGGAAGTTGCCGCGCGCCAGGGCCGCGGCGCGAAGGCCCCGGAGCACGATGGCGGCCACCAACACCAGGGCGGCCAAACCGCCGATCAATCCCCACTCTTCAAGGATCGCCGCGAAGACAAAATCCGAATGCACCACCGGGATCACCGTCGGCGCGCCAATGCCGAAGCCACTGCCGAACAATCCGCCGTCGGCAGTGGCGATGAGCGATTGCACAATTTGAAAGGAGCGCCCGGACGGATCGGCGAAGGGATCGATCCAAGAATCAACGCGCAGGCGCACCACGTCGAAGAGGGCATAGCCTAACAGGCCGCCAATGATCAGCAGAACGCCGCCGATGACGAGATAGCGGCGCTGGCCGGTGGCGAGGTAGAGCAAGGCAATGAAAACGGCGAAGATAAGCGAGCCGGTGCCGAGATCGCGTTGCGAGATGAGCAGGACGATGGAGAACACCCACATCAAAATGATGGGAGCCAGTAGGGGTGTGGTGACCACGCCCGCGCCAGCGCCCTTCTCGGCCAAGTAAGCGGCGAGGTAGACGACGAAGAGCAGTTTGAGCGCTTCGGAGGGTTGGAAGTAGACGCCGCAACAACCGAGCCACAAGGTTGGGCCGCCGCCCGACGGGTTGACTCCGGCAATGAGAGTCAGCGCGGTGAGGCCCAGCGCAGTCACGAGCCACAGGTAGCGATAGCGTCTCAGCCAGCGCAGGTCCCCTGGCGCGAAGGCCACCCCCAGCATTCCGGCAACGCCAATCACGAGCCATGCGGTTTGGCGCAGGCCAAAAGCCGGGGCCAGCCGCCAGATGAGGGCCAGCCCCCAGCCCGATAAAAACATGACCAGCGGGAAGAGGAGCGGATCGCGGCGCGGCAAGCGGCGCGAGAGAACGGCGTGGCCGGCGATGGCGACCGCCACCCACGTGGCAACCGAGATCGTGTGCCCGACCGGGAACGCCGCCGCCTCCCACCGCGCCAGCCGGGCCGCCGGGGCGACGGCCAGGGCGGTGAAGGCAACGGCTACGAAGCTGAGGGCGATGGAGAGAAGCAGTGTCTCCTGTCGGCGAAGAAGCATCGTCAAACGACAAACGTCAAACGACACACCTGTCAGGTGGGCGCTCAGGAATTGTGCAAGCACTCAACTCGAAGCGCCCACCTGACAGGTGTTAATTCAACCAAGATACTTGCCGACAATCGCCCTCAACTCGTTGCGGGCGCTTTCGGGGATGCGGGCGCGGTCGGTGATGAGGGCGTCGGCGAGGGCGGAGCCGCAAGTGCACGGGCGCTCCGGGGTGAGCGCGCCCGCCAGGTCGGCGATCGCTTTTTGGGCGGCGGCTGTGTTTTGATTCAGAATGCGGATGACCATCTCGACCGTGACCGGCGCTTCGGAGACGTGCCACACGTCGTAATCGGTGACGTGGGCCATACAGGCGTAGCAAATTTCGGCTTCGCGGGCGAGGAAGGCTTCGGGGCTGGTCGTCATGCCGATGAGGCTCATGCCCCAACTGCGGAACGTCTGGCTCTCGGCTTTGGTGCTGAAGCGCGGGCCTTCGATGGTGATAAACGAGCCGCCTTTGTGGACAGCCGCCCCTGCCGCCTTCACAGCGTCGTACAGCTTGGCTGACAGATCAGCGCAGAACGGGTCGGCCACGCCCACGTGGGCCACCAGTCCGCGCCCGAAGAAACTGCGCTCGCGGCCCTTGGTGTTGTCGTAGAGTTGATCGGGGATGACGATGTGGCCGGGAGCATAATCTTCCCGCAGTGAACCGCAGGCGCTCACCGAGACGATGCGCTCGACGCCGAGCATCTTGAGGGCGAAAATGTTGGCCCGGTAGTTTACCTCTGACGGCGAGAAGCGGTGGCCTTTGCCGTGCCTTGCCAGAAAGGCTACCTGCTTGCCGGCTCCCGTCGCTTCGCTTCCGGGACTTCGCAGCGTGCCGACGACGACCGGGTCGCTGGGCGGGCCGAACGGGGTGACGATGTGGCGCTCTTCGGTGTTGGTCAGCCCGGCCATGTTATACAAACCGGAGCCGCCGATGATTCCGAGGGAAATTTTGTCGGGCATAGGGGAGTCTCCTTTATGAATGTTGCGTGATGCATAAAGCGTCAAACGACAAACGTCAACCTGTCTACCTGTCTATTTGTTTACCTGTCTACTTCCCCTCACTCCAACTCCAACTTAAACTGCGCCCGCCCCAACCCGATCAAATCGCCGGCGCTGATGACGGTGGGCATGGTGACGGCCTGGCCGTTGAGGGTGGTGCCGTTGCGCGAGTCTAAATCTTCCAGCCACCACTTGCCACTGCGCTGGGTGATCAGGGCGTGTTCGAGGGAAGCGGTTTCGTCGGGCAGAGAAATGGTGTTGGTGGAGGCGCGGCCCATGGAGGTGATCGGCAGAAGCGGGAATGTGTCGCCAACCTGGGGCGAGGGCAAATCGCAGGCAATCAATATGAGGCGGCCGCGCGCCCGGTCGCGGGCCTGGGCAACGGCCATGGCCCGGCGCAGGTCGAGCCACAAGAGATAGAGGATGCCGCCCAGGAACGCATAGAGCAAAACCGCCAGCGCCAGGCGAAGCAGGAATAGAGCTAAAGCGGGAGACATGGAAAGGATGAAGGCACGCCAAGCGGGATGAAGGCAGAAAGCAGAACAGCGAAAATTGATGCCGCTGTGTTTTCATCCTTCATCCTTCACAATTCATCCTTCATTTTGGGCGGGGGGTCGGTGCGAGTAGGCATGGGGCGAGTTTGGCCAGTGTCTTCCTTGTCAGTCTGATCTTCTTCGCCATAGATGAGGGTGACCCCGGCCAGCGAGATCACGTCTCCGGGGCGGAGCACACATTCTTCTATCCGATCGTTGTTCACCATCGAACCGGCGGCTGAGCCGAGGTCGTACAACACCCACCGGCCATACCGTTGGCGAAGCTGAGCATGGTGGCGCGAGACCCGGGGATCATCCAGAATTACGGTATTATCCAGCTTTCGGCCCAGGGTGATCACTGGCCGATCCAATGATAAATGCCGCTCGCCATCCATGATCAAGTACGCTTTAGGGGCGCGTTGGGGCAGAGTCGGCGTGGTCATAGACGGCATGGGCCGGGTCGGCTCTTTGGGTTCAGCCAGCGCCGGTTCAACACGAATGCCGTTAAGCTCAACGGCCGGGTCAGCTTCAATGGCAACCGCCGGCGAGGCGGCCAGAGTCAGGTCAAGCTCACGGGCAAAGATGACCAGTTCGTCAATCAGGCTTTTGGCAAGTTCGGGAGAGGCGGATTGCAAGGCGGCGGCATCATCGGGGTTGAGGTACACGGCATAGCGGTGCGGGGCCGTCCGTGTCCCGCCGGGGCCGGGCAAAGCGTGGTCTTCCATGGCCCGCGCCAATCGCACCGCCACTTCACGGGCCTGCAAACGCCCGGCCAGCAATCGCGAGAGCGTCCCTTCGACAAGCCGTTCGATTTGAGCTTCGAGCCTGGCTAAACGATTGCTCATGGCCGGGATTATAGCACGGGAGTTACGAGGGACAAATGAACACCCCCGGCACTTGCACGCCGGGGCAAGTGTGAGACAATCAATAGCCACAATGAACCCCTTTGGGGAAACAAATGGCAAATGACAAATAGCCAATCACCAATAACCAATCACCCATCAGGCAAACAAATCCGCCTCACCACCCTGGCCTCGTGCGCGGGTTGAGCGTCCAAACTTGATCCCCAGGTGCTGGGGCAAGTGATTCGCCCGTTGGGTGAACTATTCAAGCCGACCGACTACCCGGCCTTGCTGGTTGGGCTGAGCGCGCCGGACGATGCCGCCGTATATCGCCTCAACGAGACGCAGGCGATTATTTCCACGGTTGATTTCTTCCCGCCGGTGGTGGACGGCGCTTATGAGTTTGGCGCGGTTGCGGCGGCGAATGCGCTCTCGGATGTGTACGCGATGGGCGGCGAGCCACTGTTTGCCCTCAACCTGGCCGCCTGGCCGGATAATCTTGACCCGGCCCTGTTGTCGGAAGTTCTGCGCGGCGGGGCGGAGAAGGTGCAGGAGGCCGGGGCGGCCGTGGCCGGCGGCCACACTGTGACTGACCGTGAGCCGAAATACGGGTTGGCCGTCACCGGCCTGGTTCACCCGGATCGTATTTTTACCAAAGGCGGCGCTCGCCCCGGCGATGTTCTCGTTCTCACCAAGCCGCTTGGCACAGGCACAATTACGACTGCCATCAAACAGGGGCAAGTTGACAAAGCCGATGCGAAGGCGTGTGTAGAGAGTATGATGAAGTTGAACCGCGACGCGGCGCGAGCGGCGCAAGAACTGGCCCCGGCAGTTCACGCTGTCACCGACATCACCGGCTTCGGCTTGATCGGCCACGCCCACGAAATGGCCCATCTGTCCGGGTGTGCGTTCCGCTTCGACTTTGCTAGACTCCCCTGGCTGCCCGGCGCGGCTCGCTACGCCCGCGAATGGATATTTCCCGGCGGCTCGGAGCGCAACGAGCGCTGTTATTCGCCCTGGACGAAGTTGGAGCAAGCGTTGGCCGACTGGGAGCGGATGTTGTTGTTTGACCCGCAAACAAGCGGCGGGCTGTTGATTGCCCTGGAGGCCGACCGGGTCGAATCCTTCTTGAGTCAAATTCCAGGATGGAAGATTGGCGAAGCGGTTGCGGGACTGGCCGGTATGATTACTTTCTGTTGAAAACATCAACGGTATGGCTTCCAAGAGTTCGCGTTCGACCAAACACCGACCGCCTGTCTTTTCTACTCTGACGGATGGCGAGGCCGCCATGCCCCCGGAAATAACAGGTCCCCCCCTGAGCCAGCCATCCGCCGACCCGGTTGAACTAACGCCCGCCGCTGAACTGGAAGCCGTGCGTCAGGTCAGCTCCAGCCTGACCGCCAGCCTCGAACTCCCGGCGGTGCTCGAAGCCATCCTCAAAATCGCCTTTCAACTCATGAAAGGCGTGAAAAATATTCACGTCTTTCTCTACGATGCCGAAAGCGATCGTCTTACGTTCGGAGCGGCAGTCCAGGCCGATGGCCGCAAGGCAGGCCCCGTGTCGGAACCCCGCCCTCACGGCCTGACTTACACCGCCGCCCGCAGTGGCGAGACAATTGTCGCCGACGATACAAAGACCCATCCGTTGTTTGTTGATACGCCCCATCATTGGGCCGGAGCCATCGTCGGTTTGCCGCTCAAAATCGGCCAGCGAGTCGTGGGCGTCATGAATGTTGCTTATCCAAAGCCCCATGCCTTCTCCGAGTCCGAGTTAAGCATCCTGCGCCTGTTGGCCGATCAGGCGGCCATTGCCATTGAAAATGCGCGGCTCTATCAGGTTGAGCGCGAACAGCGCGAAAAGAATGCCAGACTATTCGAAGCCGAGCGGCGGCGGGTTGAACAACTTGCCGGCCTGCAAGAGATCACCCGCGCTCTGGGCGTGCTGACCGATGCTCGCGAGAGCTACAGCCTGATGACCAGGCGCCTGGCCGAACTGCTCGACGCGCGCCTCTGCCTGGTGATGCTGTACGATCCGCACCGCAACGAACTCTGCGCCCGCACGCCTGCATTCGGCATCGGCGATGAGGCCGTGACGACCATCCGCTACCCCCTCCGCGAAATCCGCCAAATTCTGGATTTGCAGGAACACAAAGTAATACTGGCGAACTCGCGCGCGGAAGCCCCGGCTCTGTTTGACATGCTGACCAGTCACTTGCAAATTGAAACGGCGCTGGTGGCCTCTATTGGCCGGGCGGTGGGCCTGGTGGTGGCCGCCAACAAACCGGGGGGCTTTGGCCCTGACGAGACCCGGTTGATGAGTGTCTTTGCCGGCCAGGCCAGGGCCTTAATCGAAAACGCGCAAATATTTGCCGAGATGAGCGAAGCCATCAGCCGCGAACAACGGCTGAATGATGTGACGCGCGTGATCAGTTCCACTTTAGACCTGCCCACCGTCTTGTCGAATATCGTCCAGTTGGCCGCCGAGTTGGTGGAGGCCGACGCCAGCACCCTGGCCCTTGTCTCAGCCGACGGCCAGCTGATGACGTATCCTTATACTTACAATCTCCCTGAAGCAGTGAATCTTCAGCCGATGCCAAAAGACCGGGGCGTGGCCTGGCACATTGTCGAAACCGGCGAGCCGGTATCGTTAACCGACTACGGCTCACATCCGAAGGCGCTCCCTGATTGGGCCCAAGCCGGAGTGCATGCCTTCATCGGCGTGCCGGTTTTTGCCGGCGAGGCCCGCCTCGGCGCCCTGGGGCTGTTCAGCCTCGATCCGGCCAGAGTCTTTGGCAAGCGCGATCTGGCGCTCGCCGCCTCTGTTGGGCGGCAGGCAGGCGTTGCCATCCAAAACGCGCGGCGGTTCGAGGCTGAACACCGCCAGACCCGTGAACTAAGCGGGTTGTACAACACCGCCCTGGCTATTGGCGGTGTGCTGGAAACCAATGTCCTGTTAAACCGGCTGCACGAACAAGTTCAACGGCTCATCGGCCCCGACACGTTTGTCGTCGCGTTATATCAACCAGGGACTGATGAGTTGGAAGTCGTGCTGGCGATTGAAGACGGCCAGCCGCTTCCCAGGATGAAGGTACCTCTAAAAGAGGGCGGCCTGACCGGCTGGGTTATTTCCACCTGCCAGCCTTTGTTGATAAGCGATATGGAGACGGATCCCTTGCCCGCCTCCGGGCGGCAAGTGACTCGCCCGGCGCGTTCCTGGCTGGGCGTGCCGCTCGTTGCCCGAGACCAAACCATCGGCGCCATTTCGGCCCAATCGTTCCAGCCGCGAGCCTTTGACGAGTCGCATCGCCGGTTGTTAGAGTCGCTGGCGAGCCAGATCGCCATCAGCCTCGAAAATGCCCGCCTGTATGAAGCCGCCCGGCGGCAGTTGCAGGAGCTGATAGTCTTGAAGGCCATTGCCACTGCCGGGACCGAAGCGACTACACTTGACGCATTGATTGCGCGCGTCACCGAGATCGTCGGCGACGCCTTTTACAGTGACAACTTTGGCGTTTTGTTGGTTGATCAGACGACCGGGGAGTTGGCCACGCACCCTTCTTATCGTGGCACGCAAGGCCGAGTTCCGCCGAACGTCGGCATCACCGGGCGGGTGGCGACGACCGGCCAACCCTGGTTGGTACCAGACGTGAGCCGGGAGCCGGCCTATCTTAATTCTGACGAGGCGAGCCGCTCTGAGCTATGCGTGCCGCTCCGGGTTGGCGATCAAGTGATCGGGGTGCTGAACGCCGAGAGCGCCCGCCTGGCCGCTTTTGACGAGACGGATCAGCGCCTGCTGGTGACGATTGCCGGGCAGTTGGCGACTGCGACTGAGAAAGTGCGGCTGTTTGAGGCCGAACACGCCGCCCGCGAGCAGTCCGAGGCCTTGTACGAAGTGGCCCGCACTCTCAGTTCCAGCCTCGACCGCGAACAACTCCTGCAACTTATCCTGGAACAACTGGCGCGAGTGGTGGAATACGACAGCGCTTCGATCATGCTGATCGACGACAACGCGCTGGAAATCGCCGCCCATCGTGGTTTTCATGCTGAAAGCCAAACCCTCGTGCCTCTCCAGATCGACTCGGTCAAACACATCTTTGAGGTGGTCGAAAGCCAGGCGCCCCTCATCATCCCGGACACGATGACCGACGGGCGATGGCATCGCTTGCCGGCTGGCGACTATATCCGCTGTTGGCTGGGGGTGCCGCTGGTGGTGAAAGATCGCGTGCTTGGCTTGTTGAACCTGGATAAAGAACAGGCAGGATTCTATACTGAGCACCACGCCCAATTGGCCGCCGCCTTCGGCACCCAGGCCGCCGTGGCCATTGAAAATGCCCGGCTCTATGCCGAAGCCCGCGCCCGCGCCGCCGAACTTGGGCAACTGTATGAGTCGGCCCGGGATATTAGCGCAAGCCTGGAGCCCAAGACGGTCTTCGAGCAGTTAGCCAGCCATTTTACAAAGACCTTGAATGCAACGAGCGGTTACATGCTGGGAATTGACACAGGGACCAAATCCTTCACCGTGCTGGCCGAATACTGGAGCGATGAGGCCCCGCCGAGTGAGCGCAAGCCGGATTTAGGGCGCAAGTACCGGCTGAACGATAACCCGATGTTTGCCCGAGCCATTGCCGAGCAGAAGATTATCAACCTAATGGCCGATGATCCTGATCTGACCGAGAACGAGCAAAATGACTTGATTGATTACGGAGTCAAGTCTTTCTTGCTCGTCCCGCTCACGGTGCGCGGCCAGGTTGTCGGGCTGACCGAAGTCTGGGATAGCCGCCGACGGCGCGCCTTCACGCCAGCCGAGATCCGCCTGGCCGAGACCTTGAGCCAACATGCCGCCAGTGTGTTGGAGAACGCCCGACTGTACCAGGCATTGGCCCAGGATAAACAGCGGCTGGAACTGCTCTACCGGCTCGGCCAGGATTTGGCGGCGCGGCTGGACCCGGAGCAAGTTTACACCGCCATCCATCGCGCCGCCGCGCAACTGATGTCCAGCGAGGCATTTGCCATTGCTTTATTAGATGAAAGCCGACAGGAAATTGAGCTGGTCTATGCGGTAGATCGCGGCGTGCGCGCCGCCGTTGGGCGCATGCCGGCCACCAGCGGCCTGAGCGGGTATGTGATCACCCGCCGCCAGCCAATGCGTGTTGACGATGCTGATCAGCTAAAAGATATTGAGGTGGCGCATTTTGGCGGGCCGGAGCGCGCGCGTTCACTGTTGGCCGTGCCATTGCAGTTGGGCAATAAAGTCATCGGCGCTTTGACGGCTCAGAGCTACCGCCTTCGCGCGTTCAGCGCCGACGACCAACAAACACTCAGCACGCTCGGCTACCAGGCCGCGATTGCAATTGAGAATGCCCGGCTTTACGCCGAAACCAGCCATCGCTTGCTCGACCAGACCTTGCTCTACGAGTGCAGTCAGGCTCTGGCCCTGGCGCGTGATGCGCACACAGCCATCGCCTCCGTCACCGAACGCATGGTGAGCCGCCTCGACGCCACCGCCATGTGCTATTACACCTACAGCGAAGCCGACGACACGATCCGCGTTGATTACGAATACTGGACACATGGGGCGGACAACCACGAACGCCAATCGGTATTGGGCCAGGCTTGGCCGGTGAACGATTATCCGCACACTGCCCTGGCGATCCGGAGCCGCACCATTCAGTGCCTCCGCGTCAGCGATCCGGACCTGACACCCGACGAACGTGAATCGCTCATCGCCTGGGCGGGCAAGACGGTGCTCACCGTGCCAGTCGCCGTTCATGATCGGGTCCTTGGCTTCTTTGAAGTCTGGGACAGTCAGGAGGAACGTGACTACGACGAAGCTGATAAACGTCTGTTGATGTCCCTGGCGACGCAGACTGCCATTACGATTGAAAACGCCCGCTTGCTCGAAGAAACCAGCCGCCGCGCCCACGACATGGCTCTGCTGAACGACATCACCCGCGCCGCCGTAGAAACTTCTGACCTGCACGAAACACTGCAAAACCTGGCCGACCGTCTAGGCGGCTTGTTCAACGCCGACGGTTGTTATATAACCTTGTGGGATGAAGCGCGGAAAATAGCAGTCCCTGCCGCCGCCTACGGCTTTTCGCGGGAAGACTACCCAAAGGTGATTGTTGAACCGGGCGAGCCGACGATGACGGCCTCTGTTCTACACGCCGGCCATACCCTCACCGCCGATGATGTATTCAACTCCCCTCACCTCAGCCGCCGCATTGCCGCCATGTTTCCTGCCAAGTCTATGCTTGGCTTGCCGCTCGTGGCCGGCAACAGCAAATTGGGAGCGGCCCTGGTTTCCTTCAACCAACTGCATCACTTCACCGCAGATGAGATTGCCCTGGGCGAGCAGGCCGCCGGGCAAATTGCCTTGGCAATTGCCAAAGCCCAGCTTTTTGAAGCCACCCGCCGAAGCGCCGCTGAACTCAAGATTGCCAGTGACATTCTGCGCAGTCTTAATGCCAGCCCGCAAGTGGTCGGCGTTTTCCCGGCTATCGCTTCCGAACTCAAGGCCCTGACGCAATGTGAGCGGGTCAGCCTGGCCCTCATCGCCGAAGACCGCCAGAAAGTGATCATGGCCGCGCTGGATCAGCCCCGCACCGAGTTGAGCCAGGACACACGGTTTTCGCTCACCGCCACCTCGGCCGCGTCGGACATCCTCAAGGGTCATCTGCACCTCACCCCCGACCTGGCCGCCGAGGCGGCTTACCCGGCGGAAAAGGCCCTCTATGAGGCCGGCTATCGCTCGCGGATCAGTCTGCCCTTGCGAGTCGGCGATCAAGTGATCGGCGCGCTCAACTTCGTCTGGCCGACATTGGCTGGTTACGCTCAGGTCAACCTGTCTCTATTGGAACAGATCGCCGACGCGATTGCCCTGGCCATTGAGAAGAACCGATTGTTCGACGAGACCCGCCGCCGCGATGCCATCCTCGGCGCGTTGGCCTACGCCAGCGCCCAACTGTTGAGGCCCGGCGATTTGCAGGACCAATTGCCCGACCTGCTGTCCCGGCTTGGCCGCGCCGCCGAAGTCAGCCGCGTCTACATCTTTGAGAATCACACCGCGCCGGACGGCGCCCTGCTCGCCAGTCAGCGCTACGAGTGGACAGCGCCCGGCCAAACCCCGCAAATTGACAACCCCCGATTACAAAACATTGGCTACCTGGCCCGGGGTGCAACACGCTGGATGCAAAGTTTGATGGCCGGGCAACCGATCTTTGGCCTGGTGCGTGACTTGCCGCCCGTGGAACGGGCCGCCCTGGAACCGCAAGGGATTCTGTCTATTGTCATCGTGCCGATTTTCAGCGGCAATGCCTGGTGGGGTTATCTGGGGTTCGACGAAGTCCAGGAGCGCATCTGGCTGGGCGCTGAAATCGAAGCCCTTAAGAGCGCGGCCAGCGCCCTGGGCGCGGCCTTTGCCCGGCAACGGAGTGAGGCCGCCGAACGTAAACAGCGCGACTTAACTGAGGCCCTGCGCGACACCGCCGCCGCCATCAGCAGCACCCTCAATTTTGACGAGGTGCTGGAGCGGATTCTGGCGAACGTGGGGCGGGTCGTGCCCCACGATGCCGCCGACATCATGTTAGTCAACGCCGCCGGCCTCACCCGCGTCGCGCGTTCACGCGGTTACGCCGAGCGCAACCTGGAGGACTGGTTGCTGTCAGTGCGGCTCAAGGTGGCCGACGTACCCAACCTGCGTTACATGTCTGAAACCGGCAAGCCGCTCGCTATCCCCGATGTTTACAAAGAACCCAGTTGGGTTGATCTGCCTGAGAGCCGCTGGATACGCTCCTACGCCGGCGCGCCCATCCGGCTCAAGGGTAAAGTCATCGCGTTTATCAACCTGGACAGCGCCACTCCCGACTTCTTTTCTTCCACCCATGCTGAAAGCCTGCAAGCCTTTGTGGATCAGGCAGCCATCGCTATTGACAACGCCCAACTCTACAACGAAACCTCGGCCCTTTACAAAGCCTCGGCGCGGCTCATCAACCCTGGCGGAAATTTGCAAAGCCTGGCCGGGCAAATTGCTCTGTCGGTGACACGCGAGTTTGAGTTTGCCCATTGCAGCGTCTTACTGATCGACGAGACCGGAACCGAGCTAAGGCAGGTAGCGCGAGCCGGGAAATTACAGGAAACGGCCCTTCCTGTTTGGCCCCTCGATGGCCCCGGGGTCACGGTCCTTGCCGCCCGCACCGGCAAGACCGTTTACCTGCCCGATGTGTCTGCCGATCCGAACTATGTGCCCGGGAGCCTCGAAACCCGCTCGGAGTTTGTCGTGCCACTGCGCGCCGGGAACAAGATCATTGGCGTGCTGGACTTGCAAAGCCGCGAGCCGAATATTTTCGACGACCGCACCCGCCGGATTATTACGGCGTTTGCCGAGCATGCCGCTCTGGCCCTGGAAAATACCCAACTGCTGGCCAGCCTGGAAATGTCGCGCCAGATGGCCGAAGATGCGAACCGGCTCAAAAGCGAATTCCTGGCCAACACCTCGCACGAACTGCGCACGCCGCTCACCGGCATCATTGGCTCGTTGAGCATGGTGCTCGACAATTTATGTGACTCGCCCGAGGAAGAACGCGAATTTGCCCGCATCGCTTATACGGCTTCTCAGCGCTTACTCGGCATCATCAACGACGTGCTGGACATTGCGAAGATTGAAGCCGGGCGCATGGATGTGAGACTGCAAGCCGTTGATCTGGACGTCCTGTTCAAAGATGTGCGCGCCCTGTCCCGCGTCCAGGCCGAAGACAAAAAGCTTACCCTTGAATTTCGCCTGCTGAACATTTCCCCATTTGTCATTTGGGCCGATCCTGATAAACTACGCCAGGTGTTGCTCAATCTGATTGGGAACGCGATCAAGTTCACCGAGCATGGCGGCGTTACCATCGCCGCCCAACTCGTTGACGGCGATAACGGGGAAAAGAAAATCCGTATCGAAGTGCAAGATACCGGCATCGGCATCCCGTTGGAAAAACAAAGCCGACTCTTTCAGCCGTTTGTTCAGGTGGATGGAAGCATGACTCGCAGGTATGGCGGCACCGGCCTTGGCCTCAGCATTTCGCGCCGCCTGACCGAATTGATGGGCGGCACACTGACCCTATTCAGCGCCGGGGAAGGCCAGGGCGCGACCTTCATTCTGACTCTGCCTGTCCTGTCGCAGGCCGAGTTGGAAATGCGGTGAATTGCCTGGAAACCGTCAATTTCGAGGAAAGACATCGTCAATCTCGGTGACTTTCTACACTACAACGACTGTGATTCTCTGAGTTAGCCTGATAAGAAAGTGTGTACTCAAAGGTTGTCAGGGATTTGGGGTGGGAGCGGCTTGTAGCCGCGACTGTCGCGGTTACAAACCGCTCCCACTGACAAGTTTTGCGTACACACATAAGAAACAAGAGACGTGTAAGTTAGACGAATTGTACTATCATCGGGGCAAACTATTCCGGCTGGCCGCCGTGGGGAAGCTAGGCAAAACGCAATACTGTTTAAATAAGGTGGTTTCGCCCCTTGTGGGCGGGCCGCTTGCACGAGGCCCAATGCTACGGCCTTAACTTAACAGTATTTGGGGGCCAAACATAGCCAACGAAAGGAGGTGAAACCATGAAGGAGGAGACCATGAAGTTAGAGGATTTCCACGCTCTGCTCACGTCAGAGACGGAGGAAAACCAGCTGATCGCCGCCCTCCGCCAACTCACGAAACTTGAGAAGCCTGAAGACGTGAGAGCAATTGGCAAGGAGACGAATGGCTGGTCCGGATGGAGAGGCTAAGTCTGACGACGCCAATCCTTATCGTTTGATGTCTCGCCATAGCAGTCAACAGTTAGCCGGCAAGCATCGCCCTGGCGGCTGGTAGTATGTCATCCTCGCATACTGCCAGTCGCGCCCGACGGCCACACTGAATGAGCACTCAAGACATTAAATCGCACATCCTGGCTCTACCGGAAGTCGCCGACTGGCCGGAGTTAGCCGATTTTTTAGAAGATTCAGAAGACCCCCAGCGCCTGGATTGGAGCCTGACCATTAGAGCCTGCCAGGCCGTCGGCGGCGAGGCTTCGCAGGCCATTCCCGGCTCTGCCGCTATCGCCTGTATGCAGGAAAGCATCATTCTGGTTGATGACCTCCTCGACGACGATCCTCGCGGCCACTACCTCCAGGTTGGCAGTGGCCCGGCGGCCAACCTGGCGCTCGCTTTTCAAGCCCTCTCTTTTCGATTGATTGAACGGGAGGTAGACGACCTGGAACGCCGGGCCGCCGTCACCGCCAGCCTGACCTGGCTGGCTCTGGCAACTGCCTTTGGCCAACAACTGGACGCGCAGAATCTAAAGGATGAAGAGAATTACTGGCGGCTGGTGCGAGCCAAGAGCACGCCCTTTTATGCCTCGGCCTGCCATATTGGCGCCTTGTTGGGCCGGGCCGACTCCCGGCAGGTAGAAGGCTTGCGTGATTTAGGCGCCCTCATCGGCGAAATCATCCAGATCCAGGATGACCTGATTGACGCCTTCCAAACACCCGCCAACCCGGACTGGAAGCAGGGCCGCAACAATTTGCCGCTGTTGTACGCCCTCACCGCCAACCACCCGGCCCGCCCCCGCTTCCTGGAACTGCGCTCCCGGGCGGACGATCCTGAAGCGTTGCGCGAAGCCCAACAAATTCTAATTAGCTCCGGAGCCGTCAGCTACTGCGTCTATCATCTGATCAGGCGCCATCAGCAGGCCAGGAATTTGCTGAACAGACTCTCTCTCCCCAACCCGACGCCCCTGCTCGAAGCACTGGCCAGCCAAACGAAGCCGCTGATTCAATTGCTGGAAACCAGCGGCGCTCGCATTCCGCCTGAGCTTCAACGATAAGAGCCTATTCGAAAGACCTCGCGGGTTTTCGCGCCAGCGACCCGCTAGGTCTGACTAAGTCTACCGCGATGACAGCGTTGCCCAGCCGTCGGCGCAGGCCAGATTGGCACCTCACCTTCATCTCCATTATCCCCCTGCTGGTGGGTCTCTTCTACGTCTATGCAAATTCTCTTCTGGCGCCTTATCCCGGCTTTACTTTTGACGCCCAGTGGGATGTAATCTCGGTTGAAGCATGTCACCCGGCAGATGCGTGGTGTGTGGGCAACCAGGGCAAACTCCAGGTCGGCGACCGGTTGACCATCATCGGCGATTTGACAAACGACGCTTATCAATCAAGACAATGGCTCGTTCCCTTTGAAGGGTATGGCCCCGGCCAGATCTTGCCAATAACCCTGATTGATGGCAGTGGTGAGCGCCAAATAAACTGGCAGATGCCAGCGAATAACATCGGCGCTATTATTAATCGATTTTTTGGCAACCTGGTGCTTTTTATGCCTTTTTGGCTGGCGGGCACTGTTGTTCTGCTTTTGTTACAGCCACGCGACACGCGCTGGCGGCTGCTGATCTCATTCAATTACTTGACGGCCCTCTGGTTGTTGATAGGAAACTATTCAGTTTCTCAAGTTGCGTTATCGGCGCCGCTGCTACAGGTGATCAGTTGGCTGATGGCCCCGATTTACCTGCATCTTCATCTGGTCATTCCTTCGCCGCTGTTCGAGCGGCATTATCGCTACAGCATCCTCCCTCTTTACACTGTTGCCGTCGTCCTGGCAGTACTCACCCTCTTTCAACAAGGCCCCGGCCGGGAATACTTAACCGGCCTGGTAATTGCCATCGTCCTGAGCTTTTGTTTGCTGATTTTCCGGCTATTTGGCAACTCTTCAAAAGCCGGGCGGCTGGCAGTGCGTTTAATGCTGGCCGGCATTGGTCTGGCTTTTGGGCCGAGTATTCTGCTGTGGGTTCTGCCACAGGCACTAAATCAGCAACCGGCATTTTTAGCAACCGGCGTTGCGTTATTTTCAATTCCCATTTTGCCCCTCTTTTACACTTATGCCATCTATAAACGCCACCTGGGTAGCCTGGAGTTCCGGGTTAACAATCTGATCAGCCGGTACAGTTTTATCTTGCTATACCTGACGGCTTTTGCCGCCGTCTTTTTGGTAGGAGCCTCAATTGTCCAACCCGACCAGCTCGCAATTTTCAGTTTTGCTGTTTCGGTGATCTTTGCCGTTGCCGCTCCGGCAATCCAGCGCCGTTTTCGACGACTGGTCAATCAATTGGCCTACGGGATCGGGTATGACTCTTCTGACATCGTCAACCTCTTTCTCAACCGCATCCCTGCCGCCTCCAACCGGGAGGCTTTGGTCGCCCTGGTCGCCGACGAAGTCATTCCCAGTTTGCTTGTCCGGCAATCAGCGCTCTATCTCTTGTCCGACGGGCAAAACGCGGACGGAGGCTTGCTTTACGCGCGCGGCGTCGAACTGGGGGCAACCGCCCAGTCCGCTCATCTTCGGCAGTTGCTTCTCAAAGCCAACCGGTACTGGCCGCCAACACCCGGCCCCGAAGACGAGTTCAATTGGGTGCGGCTGATCATTCCGCTTGAATTGCAGAATAACACTGTTGGCGTGTGGCTGTTTGGCCGCCGTGACCCCGACGATTATTACCCGCAGAATGACATTGACCTGCTCAACACCCTGGCCCATCAGACGGCCCTGGCGGCTGAAAACTCGCGGCTGTATTCGACAGCACAACAGGAACTGGCCGAGCGCAAACGCGCCGAAGTCTCTCTGGCCGCGGCAAATGTTGAGCTTGAGCAGGCCTTGTTCGCCGCCAACGAAATGGCGGTGTCGGCCCGGGCCGCCAGCCAGGCCAAGAGCGAGTTTCTGGCGGCGATGAGCCACGAGTTCCGCACGCCGCTGAACGTCGTGCTGGGTTACACCGAACTGATGCTTAGCACCGAACTGACCGATGAACAACAGGCCTATCTGCAAGAAGTGAATATGGCCGGAGAAGGTCTGCTCAAATTGTTCAACGACATACTCGACTTTTCTAGAATCGAATCCGGGCGGCTGGAATTGAAGCACGTCAATTTTGATCTGGCAGATATGGTCAGGCAGGTCATCATGACGATGACACCCTATGCCGCCGCCAAGAGCCTGAAGCTTTCCTCTTCTGTTGAGCCCGACACCCCGACTCAGCTGGTTGGCGATCCGGCTCGTCTGGAGCAAGTGTTGTCGAATTTATTGAACAACGCCATCAAGTTCACCGTCGAAGGCGAGGTGAACTTAAGTGTGAAATGTGTCGAGCGGGCCGAGGATCGGGCCAGTCTTCTCTTTACTGTCCGCGACACCGGCATCGGCATTCCGCCTGACAAGCAGGAGTTAATCTTTCAACCATTTACTCAGGCCGATGGCACGGTCACGCGCCAGCACAGCGGGATCGGCCTGGGGTTGAGCATCGCCCGGCGGCTGGTGGAAAAATTTGGCGGGCGTTTGTGGGTGGAGAGCGAGCCGGGCAAAGGAAGCGCGTTCCAGTTCACGGTCATTTTTGAGGTTGCTCCCCCGCCGCCGCCCCAGACCATCGAACAGGCCCCTTCGCGAGTCTCCGGCTCATCCGTTGTCCCTCAGGTAGCGCTGTCCATTTTGGTGGCCGAAGATAATCTGGTCAATAAAACTGTGATTGTCCGAATGCTGGAAAAGCGTGGCTGGACAGTGAAGGCGGTTGAAAACGGACAGGCGGCGGTTGATCTGTCAGCAGAGGATAGTTTTGATCTGATCTTGATGGACGTGCAGATGCCAGTGCTCGACGGCTACAATGCGACGGTGGCGATCCGCGCTCGTGAGCGTACAACCGGCCGCCATGTGCCAATTGTCGGGCTGACGGCTTATGCCATGCAAGGGGATCGTGAGCGGTGCCTGCTGGCCGGGATGGACGCTTATCTTGCCAAGCCGATGAAGGCCACCGAGTTATACGAAACCATCGAGAAGATTCTCAACCTGCCAGCGCGCCAGTAGTTTGCCAAAGCAAATGGGAATTCAACTCAAACATCCAAAAGAAATTGCCGCCATGCGGGCCGCCGGGCGGCTGGTGGCCGAAACGTTTGCCCGCCTGCGCGAGGCGATCCAGCCCGGCGTCACCCTGCGGGCGCTGGACGAACTGGCCGCTAACACTCTCAAAGCCCAGGGCGCCCAGCCCTTGTATAAAGGCTATCGCGGCAAGCCGCCCACCCACCCGCCCTTCCCGGGAGTCATCTGCGCGTCGGTGAACAACGAGATTTGTCACGGCTTGCCCGACGGCCGCGTTCTGCGCGAGGGCGACATCGTCGGCATTGACATCGGTTTGAAGCTCCACGAATTTTGCGGCGATGCCTGCGTGACGTACGCCGTCGGGAAGATAAAACCCGAGACCCAACGCTTGCTGATGGTGTCCGAAGAATGTTTGTATAAAGGGATCGCGGCGGCGCAGGCCGGGAAGCGCATCAGCGACATCGGCGCGGCCATTCAACAGCACGCCGAGAGTCACGGGTTCAGCGTGGTGCGCGAGTGGGGCGGGCACGGCATTGGCCGCAATTTGCACGAGGAGCCGTCGGTGCCCCACGTTGGCCCGGCAGGACAAGGTGTGGTCATGCGCTCTGGCATGACCTTTACCATCGAGCCGATGATCAACGGCGGGCGGCCCGAATGGAAATTGCTCAAAGACGGCTGGACAGTGGTGACCAAAGACAAATCGCTCTCGGCCCAATTCGAGCACACCATTGCCGTTACCGACCACGGGCCGGAGATTTTGTCGAACCTGTAATGACTCCCGAACCCTGGCCGCGCTACAAAGCCGTTGGTGACTCGGCGCTGGCGGTGGAATTTGGCGACGAGATCGATCCGGCCATCAACCGCCAGGTTCACGCGCTCGCCTATCTGCTCAACCAGGATCCGCTCGCAGGCTTCCGAGAAGTTGCCCCTACTTACTGCTCCCTGCTCGTTCATTACGATCCGCTTCTGGCTGATTATGAAGCGGTGCTAGCCTGGGCGGCCGACCACGTTTCTCGAACCAGGGCGGCCTTCCCGGCGCCGCCACGCCGGGTCGAAATCCCAACCGTCTACGGCGGGGCCGCCGGCCCGGACTTGGACTTCGTCGCCCGGCACAACCATCTCTCGGCGGATGAGGTGATTCGCATTCACAGCGGCACGGAGTACGTTGTTTACATGATGGGCTTCACGCCGGGCTTTGCTTACCTGGGCAGTCTGGAGGCAGCCATTGCCACACCGCGCCTCGAAACGCCGCGCACCCTCGTCCGCGCCGGCTCGGTGGGCATTGCCGGGCGGCAAACAGGAGTTTATCCCATCGACTCGCCGGGCGGCTGGCGCATCATCGGCCATACCCGCCTCAGCTTGTTTGACCTGACTCGCGACCCGCCCTTTTTACTCGCGCCCGGCGACGTGGTGCGCTTTGTGCCAACCAATGCTGAGAGTGATTGACCCCGGCCCGCTCACCACCGTGCAAGACGCGGGGCGCTTCGGCTATCAACAATTTGGCGTGCCGGTTTCGGGCGCGATGGACGGCTATGCCTTGCGCGCCGCCAACACGCTAGTTGGCAACGCCTGGCACGCCGCCGGTCTCGAAATTGCCTTTGAAGGCCCGACTCTCGAAGCGAGTGACTCGTATTTGATCGCCGTGACCGGCGTTGGATTTGAGATGCGTGTCCACAAACGGGTGATGCCACTGTGGACGGCAATCTTCGTCCGCCGGGGCCGGGAGATTCAACTGGGCAGCCGCCAGCGCGGGGGGTGGTGTTACCTGGCAATTGCCGGAGGGATTCAGACGCCACCCGTGTTAGGATCACAAGCGACTTACTTGCGCGGCGGCTTCGGCGGAGTCGAGGGCCGCGCTCTGCGAGCCGGGGATGTGTTGCCGGCCGGCCTTCCTGCTCGTGCGCCGCTCGAACTGGCTGGCCGCTACCTCCCCGAAGAAAAGCGCCCGGCTTACGGCGAGCGCCCGACCGTTGAAGTGATTCTCGGCCCGCAAGCGGATCGTTTTACCGAAGAAGGACGGCAAACATTTTTGTCGAGTGAGTATAAGATCAGCCTGTCATCGGATCGAATGGGCTACCGGCTGGAAGGGCCGTCGGTTGCTCACTCTGCCGGCGCAGACCTTATCTCGGATGGACTTGTGGCCGGCTCAATACAGATTCCGGCGAGCGGCCAGCCGATTGTGATGATGAGCGACTGCCCGACGACCGGCGGCTACCCGAAGATTGCCGCCGTCGCCAGCGCCGACATGCCGCTTTTGGCGCAATGCCCGCCCGGCACAGGCCGCCTGCGTTTTCGGGAGACAACGGTGGAAGCTGCCCAGGCCCGTTGGCGAGCCATGATGAACGGCTTGAAGGCCAGCATTGTTGAGCCGGATGAGGATATGTTTTAGACTCAATGGTGAAAATCGATCTCAATTGCGACATGGGTGAAAGTTTTGGCCGGTACACGCTGGGCAGTGACGAAGCGTTGATGCCCCTGATCACCTCGGCCAACATTGCCTGCGGTTTCCACGCAGGCGACCCGCTGGTGATGGAGGCGACGGTTGGCCTGGCGGCCCGGTTGGGGGTTGGCGTTGGCGCTCACCCCGGCTACCCCGATTTGCAAGGGTTCGGCAGGCGCAACCTGGACTTAGCGCCCGAAGAAGCGGAGGCATTGGCCCTGTATCAAGTGGGCGCGTTAGCCGGCTTCGCGCGCGCCGCCGGGGTCGAACTGGCGCACGTCAAGCTGCACGGCGCGCTTTATAATCAGGCGGCGAAGGATCGCGCGCTGGCGCAAGCCCTGGCCCGCGGCGTGGCCCGTTTTAACAAAAGCCTGATCCTGGTTGGGCTGGCCGGTTCGGCGTTGGTCGCGGCGGGCGCGGAGGCCGGCCTGCGCGTAGCAAACGAAGGCTTCGCGGATCGGGCCTACAACGCCGACGGCTCGTTGAGGTCTCGCCGACTGCCGGGGGCAGTGTTGGAGTCGCCGCAGCAGGCGGCGGCCCAGGCAGTGAGGCTGGTCAAGGAGGGAATCCGGCTTGACGAGTCTCGGGTTCAAGTTCAAACGCTGTGCATTCACGGCGATAATCCAGCGGCGCTTTCAATCGCCCAGGCGGTTCGCGGCGCACTGGCGGCAAACGGGATTGAGGTGACAACGTTGGGGGAAATTGTAACTACTTGAGAAGTATAGCACCCTGAGCGGAGGCCCGCGTGTAATTCGCGGGCCGTAGTCGAAGGGTGCGGGTCACGCGCGAGACTTGCCCTGAGCGTAGCCGAAGGAGCCGCACGCGAAGCGTTCGACTGCGCGGCGGAACAACACCGCCGCTCCGCTCAGGATGCTACGACTGAGTGGTTACGGGAAATTCTTAATGCGTATTTTAGGCATCGATCACGGCGACGTTCGGATCGGGCTGGCGTTGAGCGACGAGACCGGCACAGTCGCCAAGCCCTGGCAAATTATCAGGCACACCTCGCGCGCCGCCGACGCCGCAACCATCGCCCGCCTCGCCGCGGAGGACGATGTGGCTATAATCGTCGTCGGCCTCCCCACCGACGACGACGGCCAAATCGGCCACCAGGGGCGCAAAGTTCAACGGTGGGCCGAGGCTCTGACCGGGGCCACTTCCATCCCGATTGAGTTTTGGGACGAGTCGCTTTCATCTATCGAAGCTGGCGACTTGCGAAGCAAGCGCAAAAGCAAGCACAGCCAGCCTATTGACGCCGAAGCCGCCGCCATCCTCCTCCAGAGTTATCTCGATGCACATCGAACATCATAGCCCCCGCCGCCGCAGTGGACTGCGCACGGCCATCAAATTTGTTGCTTCTGTAATGCTGTTTGCCATGGTGCTCCTGGCCGGGTTGTGGCTGATGATCAAAGTCAACAGCGGCGCTTTCACCACCGACTTCGGCCCCCCGGCCAGCACCCTCAACCCGGCAGAGCAGGCCGGGCTGTGGGCCTATCTCGTCCTCAACTCCGAAATGCTCAAGACGCCGGCAGGCACAGACTCGTCTCCGGTTGAGTTCGTGGTCAACTCCGGTGAGAACGCCAGCGTGGTGTCGGCCCGCCTGGCCGACCTGGGCCTGGTGGCCAACCCCGACCTTCTGCGGCTTTACATGCGCTACCGCGGATTGGACGACGACATCGAAGCGGGCAACTTTTCGCTCAATGCCACCCTGACCATTCCCGCGCTGGCTGAGACGCTCACCGAAGCCAGGCCGGATGAGGTGCGCGTGCGCCTCTGGGAAGGCTGGCGCGTGGAGCAAGTGGCCGACACTCTGGCCGCACAATCCGATCTGGACTTCAACCGCGCCGAGTTTCTGAGTTCGGTGGCTCCGGGCGGTTTGCGCCCGGCCAACTTCTCTTCTTTTCTGGCCGATCTGCCTTCCACCGCGTCGCTTGAAGGCTTCCTCTTTCCCGACACCTATCGCTTTTTGCCCGGAGCTACAACCGCCGACGTGCTCACCCGCTTCCTGCTTGAGTTCGACACCCAGGTGACTTCGCAAATGCGCGCCGACGCCTCGGCCCGCGGATTGACGCTTTACCAAGTCGTCACTCTGGCCTCCATCGTCGAGCGCGAAGCCGTCCACGACGACGAGCGGCCCACCATCGCCAGTGTGTACCTCAACCGGCTCAACCTGAACATGAAACTCGAAGCCGACCCGACCACTCAGTACGCCGTTGCTGGGCCGGAGGACTGGTGGCCGCCACTCAACCTCGACCCGCGCACGGTAGACCATCCTTACAACACTTACGTTTACGACGGCCTGCCGCCCGGCCCCATCGCCAACCCCGGCCTTAGCTCCATCCGCGCCGTCATCTACCCGGCCCAAACCGACTACTTCTTCTTCCGGGCCAAGTGCGACGGCAGTCAGTATCACAACTTCTCGGTGACGTATGAAGAGCATGTGGCTTATGCATGCCCGTAAGAACCTCAAACTTCAAATTCCAGGCACAGCCCGCGAACAACGCGCGAACTACAAAAGAACAACCTTTGGAATTTGGATTTTGAGATTTGGAGTTTTGTCTTTTCTACTGTCTGCCTGTGTCGCCTCCACCCGCCCCACCGTCAAGATCGGCCTGGTCGGGCCGTTCGAGGGGCGCTACCGCGAGATCGGGCAGGAGATTATTTATGCGGTGCGGCTGGCCGTGCGCGAAGCGAACACAGCCGGCGGCATGGGCGGCTACTCGATTGAACTAATGGCCTTCGACGACGGCGGCGACCCGGCGCAGGCCGAAGAACAAGCCCACAAGCTGGCAACCGACCCGCAAGTGATGGGGGTAATTGGCAACTGGCTGGAACCCACCACCCTGGCCGCCGCCCCTGCCCTGGCCGCCTCCGAAATCCCGTTCCTTGCTACTGCCTCATCTCCCGAACTTGATTCATCAGCCTTTCGCCTCTGGCCGACCGACTCCGTGTTTCAAGTTACCGCCTCAAATGGCATCTTCTGTTCGGAGCCTTGTCGTTCTCTGGAAAGTTTAGATTGGCTGACTGTTCACTGTTCACCGTTCACTGATCACTGCTACGGCCCGCCACTGTGGGGCCTCACTCAGTTCCCGCGCCTCGCCGGTTCTGCCGCCGAGGGCGTGTATGTTGTCGCCCCTGCCCCATTTCCCGCCGACTCCGCCGACCCAACTTTTGCCGACCGTTACCTGGCAATCTCGCAAGGTGTCCAGCCGCGCTTTCTGGCAGTGCTGGCCTACGACGCAGCGCGGCTCCTGTTTGCCGCCATTCAGCAAGATATAGAGGCAAACGGATCGCCCACGCGAGCAGGCGTTGCCGCCGCGCTCGCTCAAGTGAGCTTTTCCGGCCTGAGCGGGCAGTTCAGCTTCGACGTTGAGCGAGATTGGGCTGAGGCGAGCGGCTGGCTTTATCAATGGCAAGGCGGGCAATTGATCAGGCCGTAGCAACGCCGACAGGCACTTCGTGCCCCTCAGTTATTTTCTTGCCGACCTTCGCCAAAAGCCCCAGCTGGTGATGGCGCCGTGAGGTCTCCCGTGGAGGTGTAGGCGATTGCGCTGTTTGAGAAAGGGAGTAGAATGTTTTTAGTTCCCTTCGGCACGCTTCGCGTCAGGGCAAGCCCTTCGGCGCGCTCAGGACAAGTTTACAGTTGAGGGCGCTTCCGTAAAACATCGTTGAAGGCAGGGACAAAAAGTGGAAAATTCTGCTGCCTACCTGTTTGGCGTAGCGCGAGATATGCGCACCTTGATCTTGTCGCATGAAAATCATTTCCTCAATCACATCACTTCATCAACCTTCACATTAGAGGTGCAGCTTGGCAGGTGAACTCCCGCAAGATAACAGGCTAGAAGGCGTAAAGCTCCAGTTCGAAGCCCTCTTAGCTGAGTACAAAATGCTTAGAGACATGGTAGCCAGTTCCAGAGAAATGCAAGGACAGTTAGAGAACATTGGTCTAGCTGGCCTTGGTATATCTATCCCGTTAATATTAGCTAGTTCCTGTCGGGAAACCCCCGGTGGGGGTAGCGAGGGGGCAAGCTGGGTAGAGCCTAACTGACCTGGCTAAAAGCGGAACGCCTCTGAGAGTATGATAAGTGTGGGTACACACATCAGGCT
>Ga0247727_10004626_pt1 | contig 28945 bp, 32 predicted proteins | sample WisWelCaveWW1625_FD_202498 | JGI IMG/M metagenome (GOLD analysis project Ga0247727, IMG submission 202498) | Biofilm microbial communities from Wishing Well Cave, Virginia, United States - WW16-25 | ecosystem: Environmental > Aquatic > Deep subsurface > Groundwater > Cave microbial mat | place...
GCTAAAAAGATTATTTGGCTCGCACATTCGTGCTCGCTCTGCACGCATGCAGCGTGCAGAGCTATACTGTCGAATGATTGCTTACAACATTGGAGCTATTCGTAAAGATCACTTTCTACAGAGCCCTCCATATCAGATTATTTATCAATTGGGTAATAGCATCGGTGCCCTCGCCACATCTTACATTCCATCACAAGTATCTGTCCTTCTGGCATCATAATTCTAATATCAGTTCTTCCTATTTTGTTAAAGGTTTCTCCTGTGGCACTACTTCAAATATTGCATTGAGCATTGATAAGATTATGTCTCTTAAATCTTCTTCTCCCAATTTAGCAAATACTTCTGGGGTTCTTTCAAAGGAAGCACCCTGAGCATCTATTAACCTAATCACTTCTAGAATCTGCTCTTTAGTAATTTCATATTCTCTATTTTTTCAGAACTCGGTTTTTGGCAGAATTTTGCACTTCACTGAGTCTTCTCTCCATATTCATAACAGAATTTAGTGCTTTTCTTGGAATTATCTTCTATTTCTTTTTGATTATTCAACATCATATATTATTTAGTATAAACGATTATCGATGACAAATTATTCTTATCTATGATTTGTCGTGATATGCTGTGCTAATCCTTTTTTGCGAAGATATTTACCACAATGTTTACATTTTGTAAAAAGCCAGAAGAATGGAAGAAGAGATAGGAGATAAATTATAATTGCAAATACAAATGATATAAAAATTAATATAAGATAATCGTGTGAAAATGGTGGTATAATATTGAAGTAACGTATAATAAGATTACGGAATATCAGCCATGAGATAGTGAGTAGGACTAAAAATAAAAGATGAACCCATTTATTTAGCTCTCTAGTGTAGGAAGTTGTTGCATAAAATATGCCACAAAAAAGTGCTACTAAAGCCAAGCATATTCCTGCAAAGAAAATAAAAAAATTGTCTTTTCTAGAGTTATAGGTATCATATTCTTCTTTAGTTCCATAAGAAAAACAAACACGTTTGAAACCGTTCTCTATGTGATAGACTGTAAAATTGACATATCCTTCATCAGTCATATCCTCATTTAATTCCTTAGTTGTATTCCATATGTAAGCTTCCTTTGGAAGACGATACTCTGTAACTGGAAATGGTAATGTTACGTCATCGCAATACCAATTTTGAGATGGATCCAAAGGAGTGTCATAACTTATAGAAAAGTAAATAAGAGGTATTGTTACTCCTTCGTAATCTATTAAGAGTATATCTACTTCATCATCAGGGATAATTTCCTCATAATCTTCACAATATCCTCCGTGTGATTCAATGCTCGTACCGTCTTCAAATGTAAAAATGCTTCCACCATCTAATGGAATAAAACCATCCTCATCTGGTTCACAATATGTTCTCAGGTATTCTTGCAACCCGTTATAATCTTATTTTGAATATCGTGTATAATTTATTTCTTCACCATTGGAGGAATAAACTTTTACGTTATATGAGTTCGTGAGAACATAAAATATAGGTTTGGGGTCGTCTAATTTAGGAAAAACTATTGTTGTATTCCGCTTTATTATTTCTCCGAAGATAACTTCATTTTTGTCTACATGAATCTCTATTTTTGCTGCAACAGGAACAACTAAAAGTAAGAACACTATGAAAATAAGTTTAATCCATGTCAACATAAACAAGGTAGTTTCCTCTTTCTTTATATACATTCTGGAGGACTCGTTATCGATAACGGATTATCTGCGACGAAAATGCCCTACTTTCTCTGTCGGGATTACCTCCAAATTTAATTTATAAAGCGTAAAAAAATTAGAGATGTATATATCCCGCTAGTTTTTTGTTCTTCGTTTTCAAAAATTATCTTTTAAATTATCTTTTATAGTAACGTAAATCTCCTTGACAATCATAACAAAATTTGTCAGGTCTTAACCCAATTATTTTTGCATGTTGGAGCATTGTATCAACACTTAATTTTTGTTCCATAACACATGTATTTGTACAATGAGATCCTAAATTTTCTTCTGTATTTTTTCTTCCTTTTGGTGCAGCACCATAAATGTGACCGAGTTCATGTGTTGCAACGTGCGTGAGAAGAGAAGGTTCTCTTAAACGAAATGTCGATAAAACAAGATAACTTGCTTCAGCAATGGAAATAGTTGAACCAAAACACCAACGCACTTGATCATCAAATATATCTTGTTCTGTAAGAATGAGTGTATCTATTCCAGGAGCGTGTCCTACAGCATTGCCTACTTCAGCGATTAAATGTAAATAATTTACTTGACTGCGAGAATTGTTACGTGCAGCTTGCTCTGCAGCTTTTACTATATTGTAACCAGTGATATCTTTTGAACCAGGCATTGCTCCATTAATAGGAAGAGAACGGTACTTGCGTATTTCATCGAGAGCTGGGACAATTGCTCTCCCAAACTCTGCTCTCGTTGTTCCATCAATCACTCGAATAGTTGCCATAAATAAGGAAAAGAAACCACATCTTATAAAGCTTATGCTTAATTCATCACTCTTGAGGGATAAATTTATAAATGAATGGGTTTTCTCGTCTATATAAGGGAATAGATTGCGGATAGGTAATGGTGAAATAACAATGAGTTTTAAACGTATTTTGCTGTCAGCAACTGCAGTAAGTTTGTTTGGGTGTCGGCAGGAAGAGCTAACAGAGACTGGAAATAATCAAGATACTCAAGATATACTTCATGGAGTGTGGCTTCCTCCGCTTGCTCCAAATTATGTTGTATCGCTTGAGCAAATTGAAGCGTTTGAGCAATCTGCTGAAAAGCCCATTGGAGCACATGTGTATTATGTTGGATGGGATGACCAATCATGGGATTATGTTTCCGCTCAACTTGAAGTTCTCGATCCTCTGAATATACGTGCTCAGATAGTTTGGGAGCCATGGGATACTTCTCTCGATGCAATAGTCAGTGGCTCAGAAGATGCACGTATCGATACTTTTGCTGTTGGTGCCCGTGAGTATGGCAAGCCATTTTTCCTGCGATTTGCTCATGAAATGAATGGTGATTGGTATTCCTGGAGTGGAGCAAGCAATAGTCAGAATCCTGAAAAATACATCGAAGCTTGGCAGTATATCTGGAATCGATTTCAGGAAAATGATGCGACAAATGTGGAGTGGGTATGGACACCGAATTGGTACAGTGTTCCACAAGAGTCATGGAATGACTTGACAAACTACTATCCAGGAGACCAGTACGTGGACTGGGTTGGTACTGACTTTTATGGTCTCATGTGGGACGACGTACCTGTCTCTGAAAATATTGATTCTGTATATGAACATTATTCACACAAGCCTATTATGATTGCTGAAACAGCTGCTGCAGACTGCAATAATTATATTGATGGTGCAACAAGAACAAAGGACCAATGGATTCGCGAGTTCTTTGAAACCTTGCCTTCATACCCGTCTGTCAAGGCATTTTTTTGGTTTAATGATACTGATGTCGCTGATTGGAGTATTACATCTTGTCCTTCTCCTGACGTACAAGAAGCGTATAGTGAAGGAGTATCCGCACATTGGTATGTTGGTCGACCTTAATTATCAAAACATTCAATCATTTCTTACACCAATTCCACTGGACACACTAGACACGCTGCAGTGAGGTATAAATAGCATGATTAAACGAAGCAGTTGAAATTAAAGCAGAAATGGAAGTAGAGACAAGAATTAAAAAAGAGAAGTGCATTCCTCGTGTTATGTCTCCACAAATAAGTATTCAAGAAGCGCTGCAAAAACAAAAAGCAGGAAACGTTCTTTTTATTGATACAAGGGCACCAATTGAGTTTGAAGAAGATCACCTTCCTCATGCAATAAACGTTCCTATTATCAACAATGAAGAGCGGGCAATTGTCGGGACAATTTACAAACAGGTTTCTCAGGAAAAAGCGATTGATGTGGGAATGGGTTTTTACAAAAATAGAATCCCGCAAATCATGAAAGCAGTAGAACCACATAAAGGTAAAACCCTTATTATTTATTGTTGGCGTGGTGGTTTGCGATCAAAAACAATTGCGACTCTTTTAGAAGGAGTAAATTTCACCGTTTTCCAATTGACCGGCGGCTATAAATCATATAGGATGTATGTGAGAGAAGTGCTCGCAAACTATACGCTTACGTCAACACTTGTCACGCTCTACGGTCTTACTTGCACAGGTAAGACTGCGCTTCTTAAAGAATTTTCTAATAGCATTGATTTGGAAGCGTTCGCTGGCCATAGAGGAAGTATGTACGGCAGTATTGGGATCAAGCAAAATACACAAAAGCGATTTGAAAACCTGCTGTTGCAAAAGCTGGAAGAACTTAAAGAGGAAAAATACATTCTTGTCGAAGGAGAAAGCAAGCGGATCGGTAATGCATATATTCCGGATTTTTTCTATAAAGCGATGGAGCAAGGCCTGAAAATAAAAATAGAACGATCTCTCGAAGATAGAAGTAAAGCAGGAGCAGAAGAATATTGTGACACAGAAGAAAAGCAGGAGGAAATGCGTAGAATTACAAAACACATACACCAAAGAATGAGCAATAATATAAAAGAAGCAATTTTGATTGCCTTAGATAAAAAAGAATATGAAGCAGCATGGAAACTATTGTTTACAGAATATTATGACCCATTGTATAATCATTATTTAGATAAGCAGGAGTATTGTGCAGTGATTCAAAATGATGCACATGCAGTGCAAGCGATTAAGAATATTCTGCAGAAAATGGTTTCTCCCCCTTAACGTAAAAATAATCCCAATGGTTATCCCATGCCTGAAGGCATGGGCTTTTCCGTTGGGATTGTCAAGAGCAAGCTCTTGAACACAACGCTCATGCAAGCATTCGGTTGTATTAAACATGTGAACTTTCGGCTTCATCCTCGCACTGAAGTGCGCGGCTTTCGCCGAGTTCCCATGTAAGACAAAATATATATCAAAAACCTTCTTTTGGGAATAATTTATTCGTTTCACTCATAAATTATATAAAGCCGTCAATAATCATGAGAAACAATAACAGCCCCGTAGTGTAGCGGTCAATCATACTGGACTTTGGATCCGGTGACGGCAGTTCGAATCTGCCCGGGGCTATTTTTCTTAAAAAAGCGTCCCTGCCGAGATTCCACCGAACGTAGTGAGCGTGGCACCAAAATCCACAGATTTTGCGTGCAACCGAGAGACAAAGTCTCGAGCGTTGTGCCAAAAATGCTTTGTATTTTTGTGCATGTCAAATCACGGCCTTAGAAAAAGGCGTCCCTGCCGTGATTTGAACACGGGACCTGCTGCTTTCTTATGAAAATTTCAATAGGAGGCAGCTGCGCTATCCAACTGCGCCACAGGGACAGATTATGCTGCAGAACGAAACGTCTGAATATAAATGATTTGGTACACAGAGTCAGCAATTAATCGATATTCTTTTTCGTTAGGAATCCTGCTGTAATGAATAACAAAAGAAAGAAGAGAACGAGCAACAATATTGCAAACAGTATCTCCATACGAGTTTGTTGGTGCATCAAGATATCTTTGTATTGCCGGAGAAATGTGTGGTGCATAACCAACACCATCCATCACCTTCTCAACAAAAAGTGGTACTTGCTTGTCAAAATACTGCCGTACTCTATATAAAAATGGATAGATTGCTTTGAAGTTAGTATTTTCTGGGAAATAAAGAACAATTTTTTCAGGCCGCATAAGATCAAGCGCTTCTGCTTGTAGAGGGTTAGCAAACTTAAATCGAAAAGTTTCATGAAATGTAGGCATGGTATTCAAAAGCTCTGCAACAAATGACGCAAGATGTTCTGTTTTGGTGTTAATATAAAAACGCATTTTTAGGTCTTTAACAGAAAGCGAAGAAGAACCTTTTGTTCCAGAATATATCCATCCCCCATCTTGAGAATTCTTAGGTTGATCACATGTTCCTCTTTCTGCATGAGAAGAACAAAGTTTTATTGCTGCTACTAATCCTGCACGGAAAACCTCTAGTTCTCGTGTGAGATCAATAATAAGTTGTTGTTCTACAGGATTATTGACATGATGATGATATTTGAAATCAAAGGCATAAATATTATAGAGGGTATCGGAGATAGTTTTCAATTGTTCACTTTTTTGGAACTTTGCAGGAATATTTTGAAAGAGATCCCATCTGTTCCGTAACCGAACCCAATCCATGAGGTAGTAAAGAGCAAGGACTACATCTTGTTTAAACTGTTCTTCGTTCATAAAGAGAAAATATATGAGAATACTCTATTAAAATCTTTCTTAATATGACTTACTCATCCAATAATATATTATGGTTGACAATATTAACTATTTTTAGTATAGAACATATTTTCTTCCCTTTCTGTTGTTTGTAAACCTACACGCTCAGTGAGTATTTTATGCATTCCTTGAACAACGGGGAATACAGCAGGATAGTTTTCGTTCTTTAACAAAGGACCTGTTACTTTTAGTAAATTGCCTTTCCTTTCTATTCTGTAATCTATACGATTTGAAAATTGTCCGTATGTTGCACCATAAATATCAGGAACCTCTTGGTACCTTCCTCCTGAAATATCAGTCGTTGGTGCAGGAGCAAATATCACTTCGCATTCATCAACTCCTACCCCTTGTCCAATTCTTAATTCTAATCCGAAACCAGTTCTGCTGCCTTCATGAGGTTGATGTACAAATCGGACGTCTTTTAGTGCCCTTATATAAAATAGTGAAATAAGCCCTACGAGATTTTCCATTTTTACTCATCCAATAACATCATATCAATATTGACAAACTGCGCGTAATTATTTTCTTTGTTGACTCTTCTTGCACGTTTGAATTCTTCTTCATGAGGTTGGCGTTGAAGACCATCAATAAATCCGCACTTATTACATTGCCCATGCTCAGGAACCTGATTTGGACAGAAATTGCACTTCTTCATTGTCATAGAAGGATGATTCTCTGGATGATATTTAAAGCTTGTGAAAGCTATGGCGATTCTATCAATCTCTATGAATTATCTACTTTAACAAAAACAACAACAATGGCACAGACGGCCATACTCACTTCGTTCGTATGTCCTACTCCGCAAACGAGAACCCCACACTTTGTATGGGAACCTCGTTCGCTCCGTCTGGCCATGTTGTTTTTGTTCGTTATTGGCACACAGGCTCGAACGTTCATGTGAGAGCCTGTGTGCAGAGACGCGAGCATTTGTCGAGCGTCTCCTCATTGAATATTTTTGTCCTTCTCTTAAATTAACATTGAAATGAGCATAACACATATTACTTTATTTATTTTAAAATTAATTCCTCGAAGAATTTATAAGGAAAAACATCTCAAAGAAGCTTATGGTCTTGAACATTAAAACAAAAATTATTCTCGTCTCCCTCATTCTCCTTATTTCCTTCAGCTTTATTGTTACTTCTTATGTTGCATATTTACAGAATGAGGATAAAGTTCCTGCAGGAAGCACGCTCTACGATGTTCTCTTCTACAAAGATTTCCTCATTGTGTATGGAATCACCCTTATCATTTCTATTGTCATTATTGTTGCATTCTCCTACACTATTTTTGAACCTGTTGACAAACTCATTATTGGAACACAGCTCGTTGGTCAAGGAAAACTTGATTATCAAATCAAAAAGTATAGCAATGATGAAATTGGTAGACTCGTGGAAGCATTCAACGAGATGATCCGAAAACTTCGCACTTCTATTGAAAAAGAAACAAAATCCACAGAAAAAGCAATTCTCGAAAAAACAAAAGCTGAACTTATCATTGATAGTATGGCAGATGGTGTTATCGTGACTAGCAAAGATCATGAAGTTGTGCTCTTCAACCGCGCTGCTGAAAAAATCTTTGAAGTTGAGGCATCTAAAATCATCGGCAAAAACATTTTGCACATGACCAAGAGTGGCATTGCAACTATTTTTTATGATCTTTTTGAAGATGAAGGCATGTTCCTCAGCAAGAAAAATCGCGTCATTGTCAAAGAGTTTGAATCCAAAGAACCTCGAAAGACATTGAAAGCAACTATTGGGCCACTTCGTCAGGAAAGTTTTCACAAGGACGGTGGTAGTGTTATTGTTATAGAAGACATTACCAAAATGCGTGAAGTGGAAAATATGAAGACAGAATTCGTTAGCATTGTGAGCCACGAACTGCGAACACCACTCACGAGCATGCGTGGCTATGCAGAATTATTACAGCAAGGAAAACTTGGCGCTCTTGCAGACCAGCAGCAAAAAGCAGCAGACATTATTGTTGGTGAAACACAACGTTTGACGTTGCTTGTTAATGACATTCTTGATTTATCCAAACTTGAAGCTGGCAAAGCAAACCTCAATCTTGAAGAGACTAACATTGAAAATTGCATTGATCATTCTCCTGCATTGCACATGATCAAAGAAAAAGGAATTGAACTTCGGAAAATTGTTCCTGAAAAACTTGCTTCTGTTATTGCGGATAAAAATAAAATTACGCAAGTGCTTACTAACTTACTTAGCAATGCTGCAAAATTTACTCCTAAAGCAGGCAAGATTACTGTTCGTGTGACTGATCGTAAAGATTCCATTCTTATTGCTGTTAGTGATACCGGTATTGGTATTGCAAAAAAGCATATTCCTCATCTCTTTGATAAGTTTTACCAAGTAGAGTCTCATCTTCGCAGACAACAAGGTGGAACTGGTTTAGGGTTGCCGATTGTCAAAGAAATTGTTTCCTTACATGGAGGATTAGTAACTGTGGATACTAAACCAAAGAAAGGTACCACTATGAGTTTTACGATTTCTAAGAATCTGGCAAAACCAAAAAAAGAAGAAGAAAAAACTATGAAAATGGTGCAAAGCACTGTTGTGGAGATATGATTAGTTAATAAAATTTAATTCACCAAAATTATCTGTGAACTTTATTTTTAAATCTATTTCTATGCTTTCTACATTCTCCCCATATATTCCTACCTTAAATGTATAGCTTCCTGGAGTTAATTGTTTATGCAGTTCCTCAGGAATACAGTCTGCTTGGAATATTAGTTGTCTAACTCCCGGAAATTCGTTTACAATATCTATTGGGTGACTTTCTCCTACTGCAAGGTCTGCTTTTCTATCTTGGTATATAATCCCATCAACTAAATTACCATTATTATGATAATTAGGCCATTTTAATTGAAACGGAGTGAATGGTTCTAACTCCTTTCCTTCTTTTAATATTTTTAAGAGTTTTAGGTAAACATTTTTTGCATTAGTTTTTCCAGTGTTTCTTATTATTGCTCTGACATATCTTGCTTTAGAGAAAATAGTATTTATTTCATGTATACATTCTGATTTTTTTGTGCTTATTTCTATTTTAGCTTTCTCATTTTCATTCTTCTTTTCGTTATTAATTGTGATAGAACTATTATCTCTCGCACTAATCTGAATACTGTCTTTTGTATCTTTCTGTTCTTGCTTTGTTGATCCCTCTCTTTGTTGCTTCGATAATCTTTCAAAAGCGTAATCAAGAAATTCTCCTAAATTCTCAGGTTTAATTATTCCTCCAACTCCAAGTATACTAACTACATAACCAATTAGAGGATATATTGTTAACCAGCCATCATCTTTACCTTGAAGAATAAATAGAATCCCCATAATTAGAGCTATCCCTGATGCAAAATAACTTTTCTTTCTCTTTTCATTCATTTTGTTAGGGAACTCATCTATACTATAAAAAACTTTGTTGATTTTAGAAACATTGCAAAATTAAAAAAAATAGAAAAAGAAAGAATCATTCTTCCACAATCAACGTTCCACTCATTTCTTTATGTCCTGTTCCACAGAAATTATTACAATACCAGGTAAATGTTCCTGCTTTTTCTGCAACAAAGGTTACTTCTTTGTCATCACTGATTCCTAATTCTGGAATTTTCATGCCGTGCATGCCGTCTGCATTGTCAATGATAATGTGCACAGTATCTCCTTTGCTTACTGTAATTGTGCTTGGAGTATAGCCAAACTTGACTGCGACAATCGTGAATTCTTTGACTGCGCTTGTTGTCTCTTCAGGAGTTTCTTCTATTGTTTCGATAACTACTCCTCCAGTTATTTTATTGCTTGCTGGTTGTTCTGCAATAATTGTTTCTTCAGTCTGCGTTGTTTCTTCTGCAGTTGCTGTTTTTTCTGTCTCTGTTCCACATCCACTTATCACAAGAATAAGTGTGAGAATTCCAATATACATCAATTCTTTCTTCATGTATCTCGCCTCATTGTTTTTATCATAACAAACATTGCTTGTATTTGTACCTCCTATTTATTGTTTGTGGAATCATGAAAATAAAATAAATTTCTATTCTTTTTTATCATTTAAGTAGTCAAATAACAAAAAGACCGTGCAACAAAAAAGTTGCACGGAAGAGCAAAGCTCCTCACAAGAGCAGTTCGGAGCTTTGCTCTTTCTGGAGAAGCCCTTGTTGAAGCTGTCTTTTTATCCCTGCCTAGTCATATTTTTATCGCTGTTTATTCTCTCTTTTTGAGAAAAGTATATTAATGAGAAATCTAAAATTTGCTGTATGCTTAAAGATGCAACTAAAATCACAAAATTAAAACTTGGTTCGTTGTTTAGTGGTGGTAAAGATTCCATGTTCGCAACCTACATTGCAACGACCTTTGGCTGGGATGTTGCGTGTCTGATTACTCTGAAATCTGATAATCCTGACTCCTTCATGTTTCACACACCAAATATTGACATTACATCCTATCAAGCAGAAGCAATGGGCTTGCCGTTGATTGTTGAGAAAACTTCTGGCAAAAAAGAAGATGAACTCGGCGATCTCCATGAAGCATTAAAAAAAGCAAAAGAAAAATACGGCATTAATGGTATTATTGTCGGCGCACTTGCATCTGATTATCAACATGAACGCGTGAATCGTGTTTGCGAAGAATTACACTTGAAAACATTTGCGCCACTCTGGCACAAAAATCAAGGGATGCTGCTCAAAGAAATGATTGACCTTGGGTTTGAAATTTATATTAGTTCGATTGCCGCAGATGGTTTAAGCGAAAAATGGCTCGGAAGAAAATTGGATTCTAAGGCGTATGATGAACTTATGCAGTTGCATCATCGCATTGGTTTGCATCCTGCAGGCGAAGGTGGAGAATATGAATCTATTGTTTTGTATTGCCCATTCCTCTTCCACAAACGGCTTGCTGTCAAAAAAGCAAAAAAACTTATGGAGTCTCCGTATGTGGGAGCCTACAAAATTGATCACGTGGAGCTTGTTCCTGTCGCATGAAAAAACCATTTATTATCGCAAACTGGAAAATGAACATGACTGTTGTGAAGGCAGTTTCTTTTGTACATCGCTTCCGTGAGCTTGTGCAGATTTCCAATGCTACTGTTGTTCTTTGCGCTCCATTTACTGCGCTGAGTAGTTTGCGGTATGAAATTACGAAAGGAACTACTGGTTTTAGTGTAAACTTGAAGCATCCATTATTTCTCGGCGCACAAAATATTTTTTATTTGCCTGAAGGCGCGTATACTGGGGAGATTTCTCCTGCGATGATCAAAGAACTTGCTGATTATGTTCTTGTGGGACACAGCGAGAGGCGAGGATTATTTTATGAAACTGATGAAGATGCGCATAACAAATTGCTTGCTGCGCATTCTGTCGGACTTACTCCTCTTCTTTGTGTTGGTTCATTTGTTGGACAGAAAGAAGGGCTTGTCAGTCATTTTGTGGAGAAAGATCTTGAACAACAACTGAAAACATGTTTGAATGGATTACGATTTGACGCGAAACAGAAATTAATTATTGCGTATGAGCCCCCACATGCGATAGGTACAGGTGTTGCTGCGGATCCGCAACGTATCAATCACATTTGTTATTTTATTAGGCGACAATTAGATCAGATGTTTGGTGCCGCTGTTGCTTCTGAGACGAAGTTGTTGTATGGTGGAAGTGTGACTTCTAAGAACGCAAAAGAATTTCTTTCTCACAAAGAAATTGATGGATTGCTTGTAGGTGGTGCGAGTTTGGATGTTGAAGAGTTTGTAAGAATTGTGAAGAGTTGTTGATTTTGTCTATTTGAGTAGAGGAAGAATTTGTTTCATTTTTAATCAGGAACTGTCACATATAATTTCTTTGTTGGACCATATTGTGTTGAACCGCTGCTTCCACATGTATTTACTGTGCAGATTTTGAGGTTATAACCAAACGTTCCAGAAGGCGCATCGTCAGGCACAGCGAAGAAAATACTCACTACGTCTGCATCTCTATTTTCTAATGTGATTTTTTCATCTCCAAGCGTTGGCCATGTTGTACAATATCCTGTTGTTTCTGTGTTGCAGGAAGATCCTGCGTTTGCATTGCAGAGTTCTGTGTCATCTTCTGCAAGTGCTTCTGTGCAGGTAATGGTAATGTAGAATGTTTGTGATGGTGTTGTGGCAATATTGTTGAGTAATCCTACACCAATAACATCTGTTTCTCCTCGTTCAATACTGTACTGTGTTATTGGAAGACTGATGAGTTCTCCTGGTTTTTTTAACGCAGTAAGAATATTTTGCTCTGTTTGTTCATCCAGTGTTCCCTTATATTCTGTCGCTGTTGTAAAGAGACTGGTAACAAGATAGAAGCCGATGCCAAGGACGACTAATGAGAGCACTGTTATTACAATCATGTTCACGCTGAGTTCGACAGCTCCTTTTTTGTTCGAGATGATTCGCATTCTTTTATTTTGTTTTATTTAGAATAAATACTTATTGTTTTTTGGTTATTTGTTTACTTATACTGTTATAATCTATTTGTACCAAATAAACATACAATAAAACCCCATTGCACTTTTGTGCAATGGGTCCCCCTGACAGTACAAGGTTTTACTGGTGCGTGTATTTGCTTTCTTGCTGAGTAACTATTTGCTTTGCTGTTGAGTGTATATTCACCTTGCTGCTTGAATCGCCTTACAGTCCTTGAGAATCCCCAATCTTTTATTATTTATTTTTTAAAATATAAATTATGAACAGAAGACTGAAGAATTAAAAAGAAGATTTCAATAAAGAAAACGAAAAGAAAAAATAATAGAAAAAACTATTCACTCGCTTTAATGATCTCAAACTCTTTGACAATCAAAATGGTGAATAAGATTAAGACAATGCCTCCTGCGATAATCAGGGTAAAGCCTTTGTACATCAATTCTGGCGCTCTAATCATTAAATATAATCCAAACGCCATGATGATGAAGCCAAGCCACAGGAATTTGTCCAAAACCATTCGCATGATTTCAAATTCCTGATCTGCAGTCATTCGTCTTTTGATCTTCTTCAAAAATGATGGTGTATTTCCTTTTGTTTTCTTTTTTGCCATGATTGTTCACCTTAGCTGATGACATTCAAGAAGAATGTCAATGATTCGTACACTTTTTCACTTGGAGCGCTTTCCATCACAATTTTCAATTTACAAATATATGTTTCTCCACTTTCAAGATTATTGTTGTTCATAACAACGAGGAATCCTGTTTCTGTACTTGGAGCAACATCTTCTGATGACGCGACAACTATGACTGGATATTCTCCGTTATTTGCATAACTTGAGGTTACTCCTGTTGAACTGCTTTTACAGTCATCAACAATTATTGTTGCTTCTGCTGCACTATCTTTGTCTGAGTTATAAAATCCAATGGACAATTCTAACTGGTCATTTGCAGGTAAGCTTATTCCTGCTTTTTTGATTCCTGTAATAGGTTTGTCTGCTGTTGGACTTTCTTCAATAGACGCGAGAATATCTTGAGATGTTTCAATTCCTGCTGTTCCAATTCCTCTTAGTTGATCGGTGACGAAAATACCGACCCCTAACATCGCGAATGCCAGAACAAAAATAATGATTGCTTCTACAGAAAGATTTAACGCTGCTTTTTTTGTAAAATTATGAATACGCATAAACCCACCTCTTTTTGTTATCATCTTGGGACAAATTCCTTTATATACTTTGCGATTGAACGCTGTTTTTCTAAAGAGAATTTTGAATAACTCAACAAATTGTCAAAATTCTCATTAGAGCCGCTTTGAATTCGGCGCAAAAATGGAACTATTCAAAGCTCTCTAAACAATAACACATTTATACTCTTTCTTCTCCCATTTTTCTAGTGTCTTTTGATGACGGGTGATTACTATCGGTTTAGAAGCATTAACAGCAATGGAATATCCTGGACGATTTATTATTATTGGCAGAGATCCAAACGATGATTATAATGTTGTAGTGTATGGACTGACTGGAAGAAGTCCTCCTAGCCGAGCACGAAAATTAGTGCATTGCGCGAATCAACGAGTTGAAGTCCAGCCAACTGATGAAGCTGCTGTTTCTCAAGGGCAGCGAGACCTTCTTATTTATCCTGCAATTTTTTATGATACTCAAGGAATCGCAGTAAGTAATGGTGCACAAACGCTTGATGTCTATACAATAAGCGCTATAGCACCGCATCCTTTAACTGGAATCGAAGAAGGATTAAAGGATTGGAACTATGAGCCAGACGCTCCAAATTTTACTCCGCGGATTAGTGGATTTGTTAAAGACGATGATGCTGTCCTGAGCAGTATTCGAAAAGCTTCAAATGATTCTCGTCAATTTTGGAAATGGCCTGTTGTCTTTCAAAAAGGGCAAGGTCAATTCATCTCAACATATACTGGCATTAACCAAAATCCTTTACCATCATTTGAAGGAGTGCCACGAGATGTTTCTTTCTCCGCAGGCACCCATGGAGGGATTGCAAGAGAAGTATTTAGTGCTTTGAATCCAGAATACAGAGTTGCAGTTGCTGTTCTTTTCCAGAATAGAGAAACAAAAACATATGATATTGCAATTGAAAATAGACACTGAGGGGATGACTATGGTACGAGGAACTGATGTTACTGATGCAACGAGACAATATAGAAAAAGAAATGAAGGTGCTTTTCCTGATAAACTCGTGCTTCGTTTACAGAAGGAAACGGATTTGCGATACGGAGAAAATCCCAATCAACCTGCTGCTGTCTATCATTTTGCTGATGGTGTTGGACAAAGTATTGCAACTTTAACCAACATTCATGTTGTAAAAGAAGGAAAAGAGGGTTTGTCTGCAACAAACATTATGGATGCCACGCGTGCACTTGATATTTTGAAATTTTTTAAGGCACCTTCTGTTGCTGTGATGAAACATTGCATTCCTTCTGGTTTTGTAACACAGCATGGTGGAAACAGTTTAGACACAATCTATCGCCTTGCACGTGATGTTGATGCACGAAGTGCGTTTGGCTCTGTTGTTGTTTTTAACAGACCTATAGATACAGCAACTGCTCAGGCAATTATGGAGTCATACGTTGAAGTTGTTGTAGCTCCAGGTTTTGAAGAAGGAACAATGGGTATCTTTCACACAAAAAAAGACATTCGAGTAGTCACCTATTCAAACCTTGATAAACTTCCTCGTTTTGAAGGTGATGATACCCAGGGCCTTTATGATCTCAAAATGCTTCCTACAGGAAGAGTTGTCGTCCAAACTCCTTATCTTACTAGTATTCGTAGTGTCGATGATCTTGTTTTGGATCCTTTAGTACGAAAAAAAGAAAAAGAAGATAGTGACGAGAAAACGTACGTTGTTGAACGTGACCCAACACCAACTGAACTTCGTGACATGTTTACTGCATGGTATGTGAATTTTGGTGTGCGCAGTAATGGTATTGTGCTTGTAAAAAATGGTGTGACACTCGCAGTTGGTTCTGGTCAACAAGAACGTGTTGGCGCAGTTGAACAAGCAATTGTGAAAGCATATCAAAAAGAAATGGATAGAAACAAAATTTCGTATGATCCTTTAGCTGGCGTTAACTGGGACAAATGCGATGAAGCACTTTTGTCTGGCGCAGTTTGTTCTTCTGATGCTTTCTTTCCAAAGCGGGATAACATTGATATTTTGGCTCGTGTTGGGATTCGTGCTGTTATTCAACCTGGTGGGTCAAAAAATGATTATGAAATTATTCAAGCAGTTAATGAACACAAAATGGCAATGGCATACACTCGAGAACGTTGCTTTGGACATTTTTAGAAGTTTTTAGAATATGAAACAATGACAGCAGAGGATTTGACAGCAGGGTTCAGTGACATAGAGCGTGCTCTTGCAGAGGCACGACTCAAAAGTATTAGTCCTGATGATGGAAAGTATGCAAAAGAATCTGCAGCATTGGTTCCTTATCTTAGTGCACATGCAGAATGGCTTGGTTGTGTTCGAGTACAAGAAGTGCTTTTAGAAACAAGGATAGAATTTGGTCAGGCTCCTCTTCATTCTCTTGTTGAACTTCGTGCTGCAATCCAAAAAATAGATCCACTGAATATTTCTCTTCTTGAAGAAAAAGTCACGAGACACGATCAGCTTGCTGTGCTTGAAGAAATTGGGAGACATGTGAGCGAAGGAACAAAAGCATTATTGCATCCTGGTACAACATCCTACGATATTCTTGACACTGCACGAGCATATTTGTATAAGGGAGCATGGTTTGATGTGATGCAGCCAGCTGTTTGCAAGACAATAGGAACACTTTGTGATTTGGCAGAGCAGTATAAAGATGTGCTGCAAGTCGGCCGTACGCACCTGCAAACAACAGCACCTGTTCCTTTTGGACTAACACTTTCGGCGTATGCACGCCGTTTGGTTGACCGAATGGTTGTCTGCGATATTGCATTTTCTGGATTGCAAGGAAAAATCAGTGGCATTGTTGGGACCGGGGCAAGTGTTTCAATGGTTGTTGGTGATCGTACGGCAGAATTTGAAAAAAGTGTTCTTGAAAAACTTCACCTTGAACCAGATTACACTGCAACACAAATTGTTCAAAAAGAAGGGCTTGCTGATGTTGGGCACGCTCTTGTTACATTAATGGGTGTTCTTGGAGATTTCGCAAATGATATTCGTATTTTATATTCTTCAGAAATCAAAGAGGTTGGTTCAAGCGATGGTGCAAGACGTTTAGGTGGTTCAAGCGCTGATGCTGCAAAAGATAATCCTATCAACTTTGAAAATATTGCAGGGAAATATGTCGTTGTGCAAAGAAATATGGCTGTGCTCTATGCAATGATACAATCTGATTTACAGCGTGATCTTCGTGGTTCTGTACAAGCTCGCTATGTTCCTGAGATGATGGCAGAAACGTATGAATCATTTTGCAGAGTGAATAAAGCATTTGAAACATTCTGTGTTCTTGAAGAGAATATGCAAAGAAATTTGCAGTCTTTCCGTGATTTCCCGAGCGAAGCAATGGTCGCGATTACTCGCGCGCATGGCTACACACACCCAACGTATGGCGTTGGCCATGATGCGGTCAAAAAGTTTTCACAACAAGCAAAGCAGGAACGTTGTGGGCTTTTGGGAATTGCACTTGAAGATCAACACTTTCGAGAATTTTTTGAAACTCTGCCAGATATTCAGCGACAAATCCTTCGCGGTCGTGCGGAGTTGTATACGGGATTTTCTCAATCACGCATTCAAGAAAATGTTAGATATGCAAAAAATATTATCTCAGGTGAAACCACATGAACACAGATCAAGCAAAAGAATTTGTTGAAAGATACATGGCAATTGAAAAACCTTTTTCCTCTACACAAGAGCTCCTTGATTCGGGAGTTATTCCGCGGCTTCGTGGATATACTGTTCAGCCTGGAAAAGTTTCTGATTCTGTTTTTGGTGGTGCAGGTGGTTATTACAGGAAAGAGGATAAAGAGAAAAAAGATCGTGTGCACTTTGAAAATCCTCCACTCCTCGATAAAAATGGAATCCCCCTTCGCATTATGGTTCGAACAGATCGTATTTCTACACATGATATCAACAGAGGAAGCATTCCGTTCAAGGATCAAATTCTTGCTGAAAATCATCATATGATGAGAGATTTATTGCGCGATGTTTTGGGAACATCACAATATGATGTTCCAGGATTGCAATCGAATAGTGTTGTCATTGTCGCAGAAAATTTACAAACAATTCCTCTTGAAATGGTCTTGCGGGCATATGCTGCAAAAAGCACCACAGAGACTTCTCTGTATCAAGCGTATTTTGTTCGTAATTCTCGTTGGTTCTGTGGGTATACACTTCCTGAAGGACTTATTCCTAATGGTAGGTTGCCGTACGTGATGGATACTCCATCTACAAAATCAGAGCTGCATGATAAATCAGATGCTCCTGAAAGACTTTACCAGTTAGAGATTTGTACTCCGGAGCAATATCAACAGATTCGTAACGCTACCCTTGTTGCATTTGGCGTTGCCTCGCATTATCTTTCTCAAAAAGGAATTATTCTCGCCGATACAAAAACAGAGCATGGGGTGAATCATAAAGGGGAAATTGTTTCTCAGGATGAACTCTATACCATGGATTCTTCCCGCTTCTGGAAACATGTTGATTACCAAGAACAACTTAGAAAATTACATGATGGAGAAATCTCTGAATTGAATCCAGCTTCTTATTCCAAAGAATTTGCTCGCGGATTTTCTGTGGGTGAAGCAGAATACACTGCTGAACAGCGAGCGGTTATTGCAGTCCGTTATATTTTAGGAGCGCAGCACTTATTGGGCAAAGACTTTGTTCCAGATATTCGGTTTCGAGAAGAACGTGTTGTTACAGGATTGCAAACTATTCTTGAGCAACTCGTTCAGATTAATGTTAGATAGTATTTTTTTTGCTTTTTTTCTTCAGAAGTATCTTCTATAAACCCTTAGTGTTTTTGAACAGCTCCGTAACATTTATAAACAACCCCTTTTTCTCAAACATTCATGGCAAAGATGCGAAAAGCAGTTGCGTACAGACGCCTCGAGCGCCCATACACGCGAAAGTCTAAATACAAAAGCCTTTCTTATGTTCGATCTACTCCTACATCTAAAGTTGTTCGTTACGACATGGGTACTGCGGGGAAAAAATTCCAAAACAAATTTTGTCTTCTTTCCAAATCCGATCTTCAGATCAGACATAACGCAATCGAATCAGCACGTGTTGCCTCTGTTCGTGTTCTTGAACGATCACTTGGAAAAACAGGATTTCATCTTATGATTCGCATGTATCCTCATCACATTCTTCGTGAAAATCCACTTGCAGCAGGCGCAGGAGCAGACCGTATGAGTACAGGTATGCAGCGTTCTTTTGGAAAATGCATTGGGCTCGCAGCACAAGTTCGTAAAGGAAAAACGTTGTTTACTGTTGAAGTCGATGCAGTCAACGCACAAGTTGCACGCGACGCATTGAAAGCAGCTGGTCACAAATTCGCTTGCCGAACACAGATTGTTCAGGAATATTAGATTTCTTTTGTTGATTTTTGGTTATACCTTTTTAATCGTCTTACTGCTCTTTAGAATCCCATTTTTTTATTATTTCTTTTTTGATTTTTATATTTCTATAAAGGATGAATTGTGTCAATTCTTTCGCCTTAGTCTGAGCAAAGCTCAGTCAACTTTGATCAGAGATCAAAGAATTGGAAGCGAGATCAGGTACGACCATTTCGAATCTTTGATTCGTAATGAATTGGAACACGTTCCAATTACTCACTACGTTCGGTCGTACGCTCAACTAATGCTCTTATTTGCGTTGCAGTGCGTGTTTTATTGTAGTCTGGTAATTGATTAAAAGATTCTGCGATTAAAAAAATGAGAATTAAAAAAGAGTAAAAAATCAAACACCAAGCATTTCTCGTAATTCATCAGTTGGTTCCCATGGTGGATTAAACGTTACTTCTACATGTACCTTATGAATGCCTGGAATTGTTTTCACTGCGTCATCTACATTCTTCACAATCATTGGACCAACAGGACACATGATTGACGTAAACGTCAAAAGAATTTCAGCTTCTTTTTCTTCTGGTTTTATTTTGATGTTGTAGATTAATCCTAACGTCCAGATATCGATTTGTAATTCAGGGTCAATTATTGTCTTGATTATTTCGATGATTGGTTTGTTCTCTTCAACTGCTTCCATCTCTTCTTTGCTGACTTTTTGGAGTGCGTCTTTCTTTGCAGCAGTGTTCGTTGTTTCTTCTGCAGATGTTTCTGTTTGTGTAGGCTTCTCTGCTTCAAGAATAACGCTTTCTGTGATCTGGGAGAGTTCTTGTTCTTCTTGTGATGACGGCTCTTCAGTATATTCTTCTGCTTCGAGATCTTCGTCATCCACGCCAAATAACGTGTCTTTTATTTTCTGAAAAAATCCTTTCTCTTTTTCCATAATTGTCACCTTATTGTTTTCTTCTGTATTACTCTATTTTTAATTTATTACTGTCATAGACTCATAATGACCCCATTGCACAATTCTTTCGCCTTAGTCTGAGCAAAGCTCAGTCAACTTTGATCAGAGATCAAAGAATTGGAAGCGAGATCGGGTACGACACTCACTCCGTTCGGTCGTACGCTCAACTAATGCTCTTATTTCCGTTGCTGGTTCGTCTTGTTTGCAATGGGTCCCCCTGACATTTGGGGTTTGCGGGTGCGTGTATTTTCTTTTGCTGTTGAGCAAATATTCATTGTTACAAGAGAATTTTACTTAAACGTAATGCTCTTTTTTAATTCTTCGATTCCTGTTCCTTCTTTTGCGCAGATTTCTCTGACATTTGGAAAAAGTTTTTTTATTTTCCCAATATTCTCAGATGATAAATCCATCTTATTTGCAACGATAATAATTTCCTTATCTGTCATTTTCTGGATTCGTTTGAGGAGTTCTATCTGCGCCTCAACTTCATACCCACAACTTTCACTTGGGTCAAAAACATAAATCACTCGTTGTGCCAATTGTTTCAAAACAAGCATTGCTTGCTTTTCAATATTATTCATCTTTTCTAATTCTCTGTCAAACGCGCCTGGTGTATCAATAACCTGATACGTTCTTGGCTCGACGTCAAAATAGCCGATGTTAAGTGATTTTGTTGTGAATGCATATGCTTGAATATCTGGCCGTGTCTGGGTCAGTGCTTTCAAAATGCTGCTTTTTCCAACGTTTGGATAGCCAGAGATTGCAATAGTTCGAACATCTGGCTTAATATCGGGCCAGGTTTTCATAATTCTACGAGATTCTTCAATTATTTCTAGATGTTTCTGAATTTGTCGCATCACAGAACCTATCCTTCCAAAGTACGCATTCTTTAGTTTTTGAATTTCTTCAAGCGTCCATGTTTTCTTAATTCCAATAACAACTTTCCATGATGTTTCTCGGCACTGTTTCTCTGCCCAGTTTACACTTCCCAATGCTTGCTTGGTGAGATTGTAACGGATTGTTATTCTTGCGAGCGCGTTATAAAATGGATCCAACTCTTCAAGATTAGGGAATTTGAGATAGATTTTGCTGAGCATTCCTGCAAGATTATCTTGCACTTCTGTAATGAGCTCAATTTCGAAATACTGCACTTGTTTTCTTCGCGCATCTTTTTGGCGCATTCTCGGAACTCTGTCTTTTGCCATGTCCACTCTTTTTTTTGCAGCATGGATAGCGCGATCTAGATACTTATCAGCTGCTTCTATTTTTTGCATGTATTGGAAGTTCATATCGTGAAAAAATAGGTGCTGCTATATAAAATGTCATCTCCTTTTAGCATTCTTTTCTTGCTTCTTTTATGACCCTTATAAAAAAGTCAAGATCATTATAATTCGGTCATTTTTATTAAATTTTTGTCGGATTTTACGTATTTGATGACAGATAGTTATATAAATCTACACTCATTTGTGTCAATTATGGCAAGTATCAATACGTTGGTCTGGCGCTACATCGCAGATGATGTAAGTATTCAGAAAGACCTCCAACGGGGATTGATCAACATTCGAGGACTTGCTCGTTATCTTATTGATAAACATCATCTTGACTCTTCTATGGATGCGGTTATCAGTGCAATTCGCCGCTATGAAACAGAGAACGTTTTTGAAGACAATACAAAGGACATTGACGCTGTTTTGCAGTCTTCTGTGATCACGACAAAAAATTATGTTTCCTGCATCACTATGAGAGAAGTAGAATATAAAACCATCAGCCATGACTTTGTTGGTAAAAATATTCTCAAGGAAAATTTTAGAATGGTTAAAAGCAAGGAAGTGATTAAACTCTTCTTGAATCAAAAAGATCTTGATAAAAAAGTTGATCTCTTTAATAAAGAAAATGTTATTTCTGTGACTCCGGATCTCGCGGAAATTCGTGTGACCATGAACAGCAAGGCAACAGAAACTGTTGGTGTTCTTGCTCGATTAAGCCATGAGATTGCGTTGCATGGTGTTTCTATTTATGAGTTGATCAGCGCAGTTCCAGAAATGTTGATTTATGTGAAAAGCGATGATCTTGTTCGCGCGCATAAAGCTGTGCTTGGTTTGATGCCGAAGAGATAAGTTTTTCTAGAAGTATAATCTCATCTTCTGTGCACATCTCCTCTATAATGTAATGCTGCGAATGCATATTCTCTTCCTTCTCGCGCTCGTCCTGCTGCTATTGGATCGTGGACTCTGTTTCCATCATATCTTCTTCCTTGTGGCGCTTGCTGTTGCACTGGTTTGAATCCTAAACCTCCTCCTTCCCACAATAATCTTTTTACTTCTTCACTCCCATTAGGATGTTGATTTGCATCTCGCAATGCTTGTATTGCGTACGAATATTCTTTGGGATCCATTATTGCTATTCTTTGTGCAGCTAAACTCCTTGAGCCGTCATTTCCATCTGAAATTGGTCTGATATATTCTAAAACAATGAAATATCGTCGTAATTGTGTTGGATTTTTTGCTGTTAATCCGTATGGTTCAATGAATTCTTTTCCGACAGTTTTTTCATATTTGTCACACTGTTTTTTCAGTGTTTCCATCATTGTTCTGTATTTTGTTTCTTCCAATTGCGCGAGCGCATCTATTGCAATAGCTTTTTGTTCCTCTGTTCCTTCAGCCCATAAAGAAATAATATCTTCAAGAATTGGTTTGCGATCTCCAACAATATCATCAAGAGATTGTTGTGCTACCATTTTCTATAAGCGTCCCTCGAGATTTGATTGATATAATGGTCTTAGGTTTAAATCGACTATTACAACTCCTCCATCTGAAGGAGTTCTGTTTTCTTCATATCGTCTTCGCTCGTCAGCCCAAGGATCGATTGGAACATAATTGCCTATTCTTTGTGTTGGACGATTGCTATCTCTTTCTTGCTCTCTTCTTCCTTCTTCTCTCCTTCTCCAATCGATAATATACGCATCCAGCATTGTTTACACCTGTATAGAGTTTTCACTCCTCTTCCTCTCTTTTCATCTCTTTGTTACCTAATTTATTTAATCCTTATGACAAAAATAGTGCTTTTTTTAGAGATCTGCTCTATTTAGCGTTCTTTTGACGCATTTGTTGCTTATATTTTATATAAACTTTAAAAAGAAAGGCGTGTTTTCTTCTTCAATGGCAACAAGTTATAGTTCTTCTTTGGAGAATGTGGAAGATCCTTTTTCTCTCTTCTCTACAGGTGATGATCTTGCAGCGTTTACTGCTTTCAAAGCACTTTCCTTAGAAAATCTTGTTCGAACACGATTCAAAAATTCTGATTATGTTCCTTTAAACAGTCGTAAATCTGTGTATTCAGTTTCGCACAATGGATCTGAAGCAGTGGTAAAATATATTCCTTACACAACATTTGGACATACTGAAATGTTTTATACACGTACTTTTTCAGGTGGTCTTGGTCCAGTTCTTCAACAGTTTACCTGTCTTGATTCTTGTATGGAAATGGTTCTTGAAAAAGCAGATACGGATCTTTCCAAACGGAGGATTATCAATCAAGATCATCTTCTTGCAGTTGCCCGCGACGTTGCTTTTCTCTGTTATGAGCTTGAACTTTCTGGATTAGGTCATTATGATATAAAACCAGAGAATGTTCTTTGCTTTGTACAAGAGGATGATAGAGAAGTTCTTCGCTTAGCGGATTTCGGGTTTACTATGCCTCGTAAACGTTTTTATGATCACTACTCTGGATTTCCAATAGGTACTCCAGGATATATTCCTCCTGAAGAATATCTTGATGACGTCGACGATATTGTTCCTCCTTATGCTGCTCTTCCTTCTTCTCTTCAAGGACATCAAGATATATTTGCTTATGGTGCATTGCTTTATCATCTTCTTAAAGGAGAACAAGCACTTCCTTTATTATCCCCTCCTGAACGAAAACAACTCATGCTTTCTGGGGAATATAGTCAATATTTTCTTAATATCCACCTTCAAAAGACATCTCCAGAAGTACAGGAAATAATTTACTGTTGCACAAATCCTGATCCTCGCACACGTCCAGACTCTTTTGGTGATATTCTCTCTATTTTAGGTGATCCATAATGTCTGCATATGATCCTGTTGCTGCAGTAGAACAATGGAGAAGTATCTCTCTTGATCGACAACTTCGCTGGCTTCGTCATGTTTCAGGACTTGTTCAAAAACGATACAATGGCGCTTCTCGTCCGTTGAATACAAAAGTTGCATCAGGTGGCATTTCTTATCCAACAGTCTACGCGGTTGATACTGCTCACTTAGCTGGAGCTCCTCTTCCTTTTAAGGATGTTTCTCCAAATACTTTTGTTGCTAAGTATGTTCCTCTGACAATTCTTGGAGAACGAGAAGTTGCATTCAGCGAACGTTTTTCAGATTCTGTCGGTCTTCGACTCCACTCTACATCTTCGTTAGATCGAACAGTTGAGCTTGCGTTTGAACACGCAGAAGGATCTCTTTTAGAGGTCATAGAAATAGACGAAGTAAACTTAGAGTCTACAACAGCATTTGCTTCAATTGCATGCCGCATTGCAGAAGTTCTTTATGCGTTCGAAAAAGTACAAATGATTCATGGAGATATTAAACCTGACAACTTCTTTGTCGTTGAGAGAGATGGTAGCTCAGAACTTCGTCTCGGTGATTTTGAATGGGCACTTTCTTATCCAGAGTACATGCGACTGATGAAAGATTCTGATGTTGCGTTTGGGACGTGTGGTTATTATCCTCCTGAATTTTTTACAGATGGAAGAAAAACGCTACGAAATCCAACAACACACGACATGTTTTCTTATGGTGTAACACTTTATGCACTTCTCTTTGGTTCATTTCCTGGAGAAAGAATATTCGAGAACAACAAAAAAGATCCTGACCGAGCACAACTCTCTCATCTTGCGTATTTAGTTCGCGATGTTTATCATCAAGAGATGAAGCATGTTCTTGGTGAACTGGATGTTCTTCCAGATCTTCGAGAAACTATTCTTCGCGCAGCGCATCCTCTTCCGCAAAAGAGATATCAGTCGTTCGCCGATGTTTTGAGGAAATTGGAGAAGTATGCGGTTTGATGTTGGATTTTGCTTCTTTCTAAATTTTCTTTATTTTTGTTGCATTCACTAGTTGATTACTATTAAAAATATCTGCGCCTTAACGGCGCAGTACCAGACACAGGTTCTCCAAGAATTGTCGAACCTGTGTCTGGTATTTTTAACAGAGGATTATCAACAGACACATGCGAAGGTCTTTTTCCTGAGCATGTGTCTTCTGTGCAACATTTTTGCTGCACTTTTATTTCATCATATTTTTAGAATAATTTTAACAACCAATAATCTTCATTTAGCTATTGTTTCCTATTTATTATACTATAACTCAAACAATGACTTCTGCACTGCTTTTTCATTCACCATAAATCCTTGCTTTGTTTGGAGTTTACTTTCCATCTCACTTTCATTCTCGAGCTTTGCTTGAATCTCTTTCGCGCGATCAATCACTTCTTTTGGCATGCCTGCAAGTTTCGCGACATGAATGCCATAACTTTTATCTGTCCCTCCTTGCACAAGTTTTCGCAGGAAAATAATATTGTCTCGTTCTTCTTTGACCGCAATATTATAATTTCTTACTCCTTCATATTTTTCTAAATTTGTTAATGCGTGATAATGGGTTGCGAACATTGTTTTTGCCTGTATTCTATTGTTGATATATTCCGCGACACTCCACGCAATACTCACGCCATCAAACGTCGATGTTCCTCTGCCAATTTCATCCATAATTATTAATGATCTGCTTGTCGCATTGTTCAGAATCGATGCTGCTTCATTCATCTCAACCATAAATGTACTTTGCCCATGGGTGAGATCATCATGCGCACCTACTCTGCAGAAAATTCTGTCTACTATACTCAATCGTGCTTGTGTTGCAGGAACAAAACTTCCCATCTGCGCAAGGAGGGTGATCAACGCAACCTGTCTGAGCACTGTTGATTTTCCTGCCATATTTGGACCAGTAATTATCATTGTTCTGTTTTCTTTCGACATCATGATGTCGTTTGGGATATATTGCTGTTCTATACCTTCAATAACAGGATGTCTGCCTTCTTTTATTTCAATGTCAAACTCTTCTGTGATCTCTGGCTTGCAATAATTTTGTTGTCGTGCTGTTTCTGCGAAACTGTGAAGGACATCTAGCATGCCAATACTCTGCGCTGCATTCTGCAGCTTTTCTGTCTGGCTTGTTATTTGTTTGACAATTTCCTGAAATAGTTCATATTCGAGCAGATTTATTTTTTCTTCTGCGCTAAGAATTTTTTCTTCCATGACTTTGAGTTCTTCTGTAATATAACGTTCTCCATTTGCTGTGGTCTGTTTGCGTATGTACTCTTTTGGAACCAATGAAATATTTCTTGCAGTGACTTCAATAAAATATCCAAACACTCTGTTGAACCCAATCTTCAATGTTTTAATTCCTGTGCGCTCCTGTTCTTTCTGCTCCATTTGTTTGATGTATGTTTTTCCGTTCTTGCAAATATCATGCAGTTCATCCAGCTCTTTGCTGAAACCTTTTTTGATCATGTTTCCTTCTCGTACAGAAATTGGCGCATCTTCTGCAATTGCATCTTCACATACTTTTACCACATCCTGACATGATTCAATCGAAGAAAGTTCTTTCAGCATGCTGCTCTCTGCAAGCGTGAGGGTGTTTTTTATTTGTGGAATCCAGGCAAGAGAATTTTTCAGCGCAAGGACATCCCGTGCGTTTCCGCAACCAAGATTTAATCTGGAGACTATTCTTTCAATATCATAGATTTTATCGAGATGTTCTGCAATATCTTCTTTCATCAGTATTTTCTTTCGTAGCTCGTCCACAGCATCAAGTCTGTTTTCTATTGCTTCTTTTTGAATGAGTGGTTGCATGAGCCATTTCTTGAGCATTCGGCCACCCATCGGTGTTCTTGTTCTGTCAATCGCGCTCAAGAGTGTGTGTTTTGCAGATGCATCATGGAGGCTTTTCATTATTTCAAGATTGCTCAGCGTTGTTTCATCGAGCAACATGTGCTGCTCATTCGAGACATACTTTATTTTTTGTATGGAGGAGACATTTGACTTCTGCGTTTCTTTGAGGTGAAACAATAATGCTCCTGCTGCGCATGTTGCCGCTCTCTTTTCTTCAATACCAAAGCCTTCTAAAGAATGTGTTTTGAAATGCCGCGTTATTGTTGCATAAGCATTGTTGTATTGGAAGAAAAAATCTTGAACTGAATTGATGAACTTATTTTTCTTTTTGCAGATTTCTAGAAATACGGGTGCAGGTGTTTGTTTTTTACTGCTCTCTTCGATGACAATTTCACTTGGATTGTAGCGGACAATTTCATTGAGGATTTCATCTATTGGTACTTCTGTACAAAAGAATTCGCTTGTGGAAAGATCTGCAATCGCAATGCCTGCTTTCTTTTTTCCTGCTGCGCTTGTTTTGCTTCCATGGATTTCGCTTGTTTCAGCGGTAATTGCCATAATGTAATTATTGCTTTTGTCTGTTAATAGTGTTTGCTCAATAATTGTGCCAGGGGTGACAATTCGCACGACTCCACGCTTTACTATTCCTTTTGCCTGTTTTGGATCTTCGAGTTGTTCGCAGATCGCTACTTTGACATTTGCGCGGACAAGCTTTGCGAGATATTGTTCCAATGCATGATAAGGAATTCCTGCTAATGGTATTGGCTGTCCATCTTTCTCTTTTCCCCGCTTGGTGAGGGTTATTTCGAGAACTAGGGATGCTTTAATTGCATCTTCATAGAATGTTTCGTAGAAATCGCCCATGCGGAACAAAATGAGGCAATCTGGATACAGCGCTTTTGTTTCATGAAACTGCTTCATTGCAGGTGTTGTCATAGAAAAAAGAGGTTCTTATTTTCTTTAAATGGATTGTGCTTGGCACTGTTCTTCATAATATTTTCTTGCAACATAAAGAAAGCTTTCTATAACAACATACCCAGGATCTGCGAGTCCAAGAAGAATGGCCTCTCCTTTATTTCTCCTCCCTAAATCCATTTCTACAAAATCACGGAGCACAGTTTCTGTAAATGGAATTTGTTCTCTTTCTGCTTCTCCTTTTATTTTTTGGTAGAATCCATTTTCTCTGTTCTTTTCTCTATCCATTTTATTCACTGCAAGTTCAAGGACTCGCTGTATCTGCATCAGCGCTCCTTTTGGAATTGCAATATACTTGTTGTTTTCGGTATATTTTTGGATGTTCGCTGTATTTGCGTCATCTTCTATAATTATTCTTTTGTAGTAGTTTAGTACTTTTGTCTCATAGTTTGCTAGTTTTTCTATATCTTCTTTATCAGGTTCTTCATTTTCTTCTTCCAGTTTTTGAGTATATAATCGAGGTAACGTGCCCATAAGATTTGTAAGAATTTCCAGTGCATTGCACACTTCTATTGTTGTCGTTACTCTGTCTGTGGTAATTTCATGCAATCGTATTTCTAAAGAACTCTCTATTTTCTCTTCTATTTCGTCAACAATTTCTATTGTGTAATCACTTGGTTTTGTCATCTTTGATCTCTGTTTTTGTCACTACTGAGATGGGGTTTTATTTTATTATGTTATACCTTCCTTCTTAAAAATGTTGTGTCACATTTGGCTAATATGAAACCCTCGAGATTCTGATGAAGATAAACACAATTTCTGTTCCCATTCTGATTAACCTGTCGATGTTGAAAGCAACAACTCTCAAAAATACTTCAATTTTCTGACAC
>Ga0247727_10004627_pt1 | contig 28943 bp, 30 predicted proteins | sample WisWelCaveWW1625_FD_202498 | JGI IMG/M metagenome (GOLD analysis project Ga0247727, IMG submission 202498) | Biofilm microbial communities from Wishing Well Cave, Virginia, United States - WW16-25 | ecosystem: Environmental > Aquatic > Deep subsurface > Groundwater > Cave microbial mat | place...
ATTATAATATTGATGTTGAAGTAGAAGATAGTTTTGGTGAAGATGAAGCGTCGTTGGAGTTAACGATTGCTGATAGTTCAACAAATACTGCTCCTGAAATTACGACAACGTCACTTTCTTCTGCGACAGTGAATACTGCGTATAGCGCTTCCATTTCCGCTACTGACGCTGAAGGAGACGCATTGACGTATAGTCTTGTTGATGGTCCTTCTTGGTTGTCTATAAACAGTTCTGGAAGACTTTCTGGAACACCTACAACTTCTGGTACTTCCACTGTTGAAGTGAAGGTTACTGATGCTGGTGGATTGTATGATACTGCTTCGTATTCGTTGTTAGTTGCTTCTGTTGCTTCAGTAGACATGTACGTTATTGATGGTGATAGTGGAGCTGCTGCTGATAGTTCATGTAGTATTGACGTTACTTTAACAAATAGTAGTTCTGGTTATTCTTCCACAGTTACTATGGACGCATCTGGTGTTGCGGCGTTTAGTTTAGATGAAGAAGGTTTGTATAATATTTCTGTTCCCTCAACCAATACTGGATCAAATTGTTATGGTGGCGTTTCATTAGATGAATGGATTGATGTTTCTGCTGGAACAAATTCAGGTTGGGTTACTTTGATACCTGAGACGTATGCTGATGAGGTTGTTGATGTTGTTGGATCGCAGATTACGACGTATAGGGACGGTTCAGCTTGGACTTGTGATTCTGTTACTGATTTGGTTAAGTATATGAGTGGGGTTTGGAGTGTTTCTCCTTATGTTGAAGGTTGGGAGAGCAACATTAGAGATGGGACATATGATTTAGAAGTTGAAGATTTTAATGGATATACATATTCTGGAATTGATTATGATAGTGCTTTAGCAGATGCTGTTGCATTATGGAATGGTTCTTTGGCTCCATCTATTACAATTGTTCCGTCAGGAAGTGGTGGAGATATTTATTTTACTGGTACAGGAAATTGGCAAACTGATGTAAACACAGACAGCTCGACAGGTGTAATTTCTGATGTGGAAATTGATTATGGTGGATCTGGGAGTTATGAAATTGCGGTCGTTACAATTGCTCATGAAATGGGTCACTCTTTTTTTAGTCACACTAATGTAGAAGGTTTTGCTATGGATTCTTCTCCTAATGTAGAACCACACGAACTCGAACTTCTTGTTGCACGTGTCTATGGTAATATTGGTCCAGAAAGTCCTGCTGGTGGGCAAGTAGATTTGTACAACGGATATTCAGAATAAAATTATTACCAAATATAAAAAACTCTCTAAAAAAGAGTTCTCTTTTTTCTTTTAATGAATATCTGGTTTTCATGTTAGTACCATGTAATGTCTTGGTAGAAGTAGTAGTCTATTCCTCCGTATGTTCCTGAGTAGATACAAGATTCGTTGTAGACTGTTGCATCAAAGTCAGGACGAATGCAACCAGTTCCTTCAGTATCCGTTTTCCATGTATCAGTGTCATCTGTTCCAAAAACATAATTACAATATGCACTATCGCTTGCGTCATAACATGCTGCTTGCGTCGGTGTACAAAGTTGATCTCCAGCATCATACTCAAATCCTTCCGGACACCAATGCTCATCAGAACAAACAAACGTGTACTCAGTCATTGTTCCTTCAAAACCAAACTCCCCACCTACTCCTAATGTTCCAGACAAATATTGTATTGTTTCATCTTCACTATAACATTCTCCATCATATACACAATCTGTCGCAGCAGAACAACATCCGCTCGTTCCATCAGAGTCACACTCAGTAAATGCGACATAAGTCCCATCAGAGTCTAGATACTCCCCGCACATCATATCCTTCGCATCACAACCACCAGTACAACATCGATAATACGGAGCATCAAGAGAAGTATCACAAGGATACCAATCACTGCCAGAAACATCATCCATACGTCCAACACAATACGAACTATCACTGCATTCTGTTTCCTGCGTCACACACTCCAACTCATCATAACAAAGATAGTAAGAACTATTCAACGATAATTCTGTTGAAACTCCGCCATAAGAAACATTCACTCCATTTGCAACATCTGTATAATAAAACACAAGATTTGGTGGTTCACCTGATGATGCATTACACTGATGCCAATCTGAAGTCCTTGTCATTCCATGATCCCAACTGAAACAATCCACGTTGTCATAACTCTCTGTTGCAGCAGACCAAGGAAGGATAAACGCACTCTCCAACAATGCAGGCGTATCAATAGATGAAATAGAAGAAATGTCTTCCTCAAGATTTGTCGAATACCAATCATCATTCGAACCATCAGGAGAAATCTCATCTGAAGTTACAGAATTATTCACATAACAAAAAAGATAATCCTGCGTCTCTTCTTCATCAGCAACACAATCGGACAAATCCATGACTTCATCAGCGTCCGCTGGATAATCGTCGCCACAGTCATAACTGCCACCACCACTCCATGGCCATGAAAATGCACCTGTTATAGTCGCACTCACCGCACCTGTCAAACCACTATTCTGCGCAACAACAAATAAAGAACCAAACACCAACCCAAGAAGAACAAAAGAAAACACAGACTGCATCACTTTACTTGACTGCGTCTGGTCATCAGCAAGCTGGAAATAGAGATTCAGATTTTCCGGCGTGTGACCGCGGATTTCCATCCTTGTTCTTATTTTTCCATCAGGATGCCCTGCTTTTCGCTGGCGAACAATATAGTCCACAATCTCTTTATGCTGTTTTGACAGTATTTTTCTAGAAAATGAAACCATACCTTTCTTTCGAGGAAAAGAGCTATTTAAAGTTTTGGTTCGACCAAAGGCGTAACATATAAATACAGGAAAACTAAGAAAAACAAAAAAGAGGTGTTTTCATGAAAAGAATACTATTTGTTTTTGCATTACTCCTATTCCTTCCTTCCATTATTGCAGCTCCTTACACACAAACCGCTGCAGATGTCAGCCCTGGTGTTTTTGCGGATGGTGAATTTTATTTCTCTGATACTGCTAACGTTATTATTGGAGATGATAGCGATCCTGGACTAAGTTCGCCTGTCTCTCTTTATGTTACTGAAGGAGCGAATGATATTCCCGTGTATGTTACCACTGGTGGAAGCTATGGGATATATTCAACAACGACAAGTACAGGATCTGCTCTCTATGGATATTCTGAAGAAGGAAGAGGAGTCTATGGAAAAACTGATTCAACTTCATCGAGTTATGCGGGAGTTTACGGATATGCGACAGGAGGAGCACCTGCAGTCTATGGATATGATTCTTCTGGAAGTGGCATAGGAGTAAAAGCATATTCTTCTCACTATGGTTTCTATTCTTCTGGTGCGGATTATGGATTGTATATTCCTACTGCTGATTCTTATGGAGTTTATGTTGCATCTTCTGGTACTACTGGCGGAAAATTTGTCGGAGATAGTTATGGAATTAAAGCAGAAAGCGATTCTATTGCAGGATATTTTAGTGGAGACGATATAGGTGTCTATGCTGTCAGTGATAGTGGTACTGCATTACGATGCGCTGTTCAGGGTTATAACACAGACTCAGGGAATTTTGTATATATGGGATGTTCTGATTGGGCATTATATACAATTGGTGACGCAAAGATCGATGGAACTTTACGTGTCGACAGCTGTTCTGGCTGCGATATTGCAGAGCATTTCATAGGTAATGGCTTAGAACCAGGAGACGTTGTTGTCCTCGATCCTACTTCAGCTAACCATGTCAGAAAAACGACAACATCTTATGATAAACTTGCAGCTGGAATTGTTTCCACAAATCCAACAATTACTATGGGTCTTGCAGAAGGTGTTCCTGTCGCACTCTCTGGCGTTGTTCCAACAAAAGTCATTGGAACTGTTCATCTCGGAGACTTACTCACCACTTCATCAACAGCAGGTTATGCAATGGCATGCGCAGATTATCAAAAATGCCAAGGCGCAATCATCGGCAAAGCAATGGAAGAAAATACTGGAGGAAAAGGCGTGATCACTGCACTCGTCATGCTCGGATAATATGATAAATCTCTACGATATTTTTGCAAGCCCTGTATTCTGGGCAATTATTGTCGCAGTCTGTATTGCGCAATTCACTAAGATTGCACTCCTTGTGTTCAAACAAGGACAGAAATTTATATGGCAGGATTTATTTGTTACCGGAAGCATGCCAAGCGCTCATGCTGCAATTGTTACTGCAATGACCGTGATTTTGCTTCTCACAGAAGGTTTTAGTCCTTTATTTTTTGTTTCATTTGTTATTACTGCAATAGTTATTCGTGATGCTGTTGGTGTTCGACGAACAGTGGGTGAAGAAAGTAGAGTATTGACGAATGTCATCACTGTTTTGAAAACAAAATTTCATATTAATATTTCTAGAAAGATGCATCAATCATTAGGACACCAACCTATAGAAGTTTTTGTTGGCACTTTAATTGGGATTGCAAGTGCTGTTGTTGTGTATTGGTTGTTTTGATTACTTCTTCCCAAAGAACAACTGAATATCGACTTCTGGCTCTGTACTCATTTCGACATGCAAATCTTCTGGAAAACATCTGCTGTACATCGGCCAACCATACCGCTCATCCATAAACACTATAACTCCTCTATCTGTTTCACTTCGAATACATCGTCCTGCATTCTGCAGAATTTTGTTAAACGCAGGAAACACATAGCCATAATCCCAGCCACGCTTAAACTTATTTTCAAAATACTCAATGAGTTGTTTTGTTTCTAAATCAGGTGTGCTGAGCGGAAGACCAACAATAATGACGCACTTCAGCAAATCTCCTGGCAAATCAATTCCTTCTCCATAAGAGCCTGAAACTGCTGCGAGGAGCACTGCACCGATTTCTTTGTAGGACTTGAATCGCTCCAGAAGTTCTGCTTTCTCTTCTTTTGTCATGTTTGGCACTTCTGAGAAAAGCGTTCGCTTTGATTCTGTACTGAAATATTTGTACACTGCATCACGCATTGCATAACTTGGAAAGAAGATGATGGAATTACCTTTCACTGCGTTCGTCATGACTGCGCATTCCTGCGCTATTGCATTGAATTGCTGCTCGCTTCGCTCTGTGAATTTTGTTGTTGTTTTTGGAACCACAAGACACATCCTGTTTTTTTCTGGAAACGGACTATCGTAGACCTGTTCTGTGGTGTTCTCTTTGTTAAAACCTAAAATATCTCTGTACATATTTGTTGGAGTGAGTGTTCCTGACATAACAATCGTGCTGTGCGTTTGTTCGATGATTTGTTTTGTGACCACAGCAGGATCAAGGCACTTGTAGTGCAATGAAATGATAATTTCCTGTTGCGAACGATTTATTTCAAGAATTCTCGCATAGCCTTCTGATTGTCCTTCCCATGCTTCCAGGAATTTTACAATTCCCCCAATTGCACTTTTCTTTTGCAACTGTCGGACTGCTTCTGCAATAAATGCAAGATCTTCCATGAGTTTTTTGTAATCTTTGAACATCTGGATTTGTTGCATGAAGTCTTCTCGCGCCATTATTTTTTGCTGGCCAACTGCTAACGAGTGTGCGCTGTTACTGAGGACATTCTGGATATTTACTAAAGAATCCAATGTTTCGTTGTACTGATATTTTCTTGCTTCTTTAATTGCATTTTTCAGCATGATGCTGGTGAGTTTTACAGATGCACTGCTTCGTACTCGTGAAGGAAGATTATGCCCTTCATCCACAATTACTATTGCCTTGTCCATTGTTTTTCCTGTTTTTCTGAAAAGGACTTCTGAAATCACTGGATTAAAAATGTATGAATAATCGCCGACAATCACATCTGCTTCTTTGACCATCTCCATGGTGATTTCGTAGGGACAGACACTGTCTTGTCGACAGATATTAATTATTTCTTCTGTATGATGAATGTTTTGTTTTACTTCCGCGACAGTCTTTTGCCCCTGCACAGAAAGTTTGAAGTTTGTTCTGACATTCGTGTAGAATTCACATTTGCCACCCTCGACTGTTGCTTTACAAAATTCGGTGAACTCTCCAGAAGTGAGCTCTTCAATACCTGGGAAAAGGCACATCCATTTTTTTCCAATGATGTCTGCGACGGTGAGCTTGATGTTGTATTTTTCTTTTATTTCCTGCAATGTTTTGATCGCAATTTCGTGTTGCGTATGTCTGCTCGTGAGGAAGAAAACAGTGAGATTATTTTTTAGCGCGTGCGGAAGCACTGCTGATAATGCTGCTGCTGTTTTTCCAAGTCCTGTTGGCGCATGGAGTAAAATATGTTCTTTGTTTTCCACTGCTGCTTTTATGTCTGCGATGACATCTTTCTGTATTGGACGAACTTCTTCATGCGGAAAAAGAATATCTGAAATTTGCGTCTCTGTCATTGTTCTGGACAAGAACGGTTTGTTTAAATGTGTTGTTGTTGGAGTATTTGCATTTTGTAAAGTTTTAAATAGTGCTTTGCACTGAGGTGATTTATGGCATCATTGATGAATCTTTTTTTCAAAGAAAAACCTGCTGCGATTCTTCTTGAACTTGAACAAACAAAGCACGCACATTATACTACGACGCTTGCGAAAAAGTTGAAATTGCCTTACACTGATGTCAGCGAGGTTTTGCATACGTTTGTTGCACAAGAGATTATATTTTTGGAACAACATGGACGGTTGAAACTTGTTGTATTGACTGAGAAAGGGAAGAAGGTTGCACAGAAGTTGCGATCGATTGTTGATTCGATTAAAGATTAGTTCTTTTACATTTTTGTTTAGTTCTTAGATTTTTCAATAAAACCCCATTGCTCACGCAATGGGTCCCCCTGACATTTTTACTTTTGCATGTGCGTGTATTTTCTTTACTGCTAGAAAAATATTTGCCTCGCTATTGCTTGAATCGCCTTGCAGTCCTTGAGAATCCCTATGTCTTTATTATTTAATTTTTGAAATATGATTATAGAAAGCAAGCGAGTGTTAATAAAAAAAGAAATAAAAAAAAAGAAAATAAAAAAAACCTTACTCGATCATTAATCTAACTTTACCTTTATCGAATTTCCAATCTTGTGGTAATCGTTCTATGCGTTTGTAATATTTGACAAGACGCATGATCTTGGATGTTGCCAATTGCATCCCGCGCTTCGCAGTCATATCCTGCTTGTTCGCTACCTGATGCTTTTCCAAAGTAATGCTCTTTTTGATCAATGCCATCAAATCTTCTGGAATCTCTGGCTGCATTTCTTTTTCTTTCAACAACGCAGTAATGGATTTCCCTAACAATGCTTGGACGCTTGGAATACCGTAAGTATCTCTCAACATAAGCCCAATCTGTGACGCTGGTTTGCCGTCTTTTGCCAACTTGACAATTAACATTTCTACTTCTTTTGGTTTATAGCGAACCCACGCTTGTACCTTTTTCTCTATTGGTTTTTTGCTACCAGATTTTCCTTTTTTTCTGGAATACATTCTTGCCATAGTTTTCCCTCGTTATTTTTTTTACGAGCATTAGAGAAGAAATAGTTTTTCTCTCCAGTATACAGAAGCCGAAACCGCCGTATCTCTCGATAGTTCTGTGAAATAGTGGCTTGTTTATAAAGATTTGGTTGGATTGTTTGTATTGAAAGCTTGTTAAGAGATAGAATGATATTAGAATTCTTCAAATTCACTTTCGCTCTTCAAGACACCAATTCTCTTAAGATGTGCAACTTGCGATGGCTTGTACTTGTAAATAATATCGCCCTTTTCATCACCAGAATGTTCCCACGGTTCGACAAGAAGAAGGTCTCCTTCTCGTACCCATAATTTTCGCTTTAATCGTCCAGGAATTCTGCAAACACGTGTTTTTCCATCCAAACAACGAACTTTGTTTCTAGAACCACCAAGGCGCTGTTCAAGAATGCCAAACACTTCTCTTCCCTGCGGCATCACTGTGCGCCGGATTTCCATCTGTTCGATTTCTTCAGGAGTCATATTATCCGTTTCTTTTTTCTTAAACGGTTTTTTTTGGAACGGTGCGCCACCCATAATTTCAACGAATGATCAGTGCTATATAAAGATTTGCAAAAGGATTGTGCGTTTTACGTCGGTGATATTTACTTCATGCGCTTTTTCTATTCGCTTTAGTTCTTTTCTTTATTGTTGGTACTTTACAATACATAACACCCCATTGCACTAAAGTGCAATGGGTCCCCCTGACATTTTGTGATGTTGGTGCGTGTTCTTTAGTTCTGAACGGATATTTAATTTACTGTATTTTATTTCCTTTTTTGAATCGCCCTGCAGTCCTTGAGAATCCCCATATATTTTTTTATTAAAATATCTGATAGAAAACAAACGAGTATAAGTATAAAATGAGAATATAATAAAAAGAAAAAAAGAAAGAATTAATTTTTCTTTCTAAACAAGACTGCAATCATTGTGACCACAACGATCAACAATAATACACCAACTAACACCAACAATGCTATTGTGCCGAATCCTTCATCTGCTTTCGCAGTTGGTTTGACTGTTGCTGTTGTTGCATATGATGGAACGCTTGTTGTTGTTGTGCTTGTAATCACTTCAACTGCTTCAGAAGAACTATCTTCTTCAGCTTCTTCTTCGTCATCACTGCTTGTTGATGTACTTGTTGTAGTTGAGCCTGTTGAGCTGCTTGAGGTACTTGAAGTACTGGATGAACTTGAACTGGATGAATCTTCTTCATCGCTGGTTTCGTTCAAAGCATCACAATTGTCTTCTTTCTCATCAATCATGTACTCATAGCACTCGATGTCATCATAAAGTTCTTGGATGTCGTCTTCGAGATCCTGAAGGTCTTCTTCAACGTCATCTTCATCAACATCTTCGTCATCAAAGTCGTCATTGTCAATGTCATCAAAGTCATCATTGAGGTCTTCTAAGTCATCTTCAAGGTCTTCTGCATCTTCTTTAAGATCGTCAAGATCATCCTGAAGCTCTTCTAATGCATCTTCTGCATCATCTTGGTCATCGTCGTCGTTATCGTCAACTGCTTCTTGGTAGTTTTCGACTTCGTCTTCAACGTTATTCTGAACGTCATCAAGATCTTCTTGTGTTGCATCAACTTGCTCTTGGAGCTTGTCAATTGCGGAAAGAAGTTCTTCAATATCTGTTCCTGAAACTGTCACGGAAACAGCTGCTGTTCCTGTTTCAGAAGTAGCATCTGTGACTTTTACTGTAAACGTCTGTGTTCCAATCTGGCTTGTTGTTGGTGTCCAACTAATAGCTCCTGTAGTGGAACTGATAGTCATTCCCGTAACACCAGAAACTTCATAGGATGTAATTGTTCCACTATCTGCGGAATCTGATCCTGTTGCGGTACAGGTATATGTTGTGCCAACTTCTGCAGTTGTTGCACAAGTTGTTGTGACTGTTGGCGCTGTTGCAAAGACTACTGCCAATGCTAAAACAAACACCAAAAGTGCGCTAAGCAAAAATTTCTTCATATTCCTAACCCCCATTATAGTATACTATTAGGTATAGGAGAGTAAGCACCCACTATTTTTAAAGGTTTTGGTCTGTAATCACTCTCCAATAGAAACCTATATAAGGACTGCATTGCTCCAATTTTCTATAGTTTTAGGCACAATATTGATGCAATAGAAATATGTGAAGAATTACATTGGAGGGGTTATACATGAAATCTAAAAATAGCGTTTATTGTTTTTTAGTGCTTGTCCTTTTATTGGGCATGGCAACATTGACAGATTTACTTACATACACTGCATATGGTCCTGAGTTTTTCATGACTGCTCTGTTTGTTCTTGTGACACTTTTTGTCTTGAGCATCTTCCTGTTTTCCAGTACATTAGGAAGTCTCTTTAGCCTTAGCGTGTTTTCTATTACTCTCTTGACTGGATTGTTCTCTTTCCAGCGTTTGTTTCCAGAACAACTCTGGCTTCTTGCACTATTACTTGTTGTCGGTATCTTCGGATTTATCGGAACATTGCTTGCATGCACATGCCCCAGTTCCTGCAAAAAAGAGAAATGTAGTACTGGTACTTGCAGTGAAATGAAAACTGCTCCAGTTGCACCTGCTATGCAATTTCCTTTCAAACAACAGAAGAAAGGACATGATGTTTCCACTTACGATGTTGAAGGTCCTGAAATGCAATCTCTTGCACTTATGGAATCCCTTGAAGCAATGAAGAATGCTCAAAAGGAAACACTTGGTGATGATGAGTTTATGGAACTTGATGACATCGAAAAAATGATGACGACAAAATCTGCTCCTAAAAAAATCAACGGCAAAAAGAAAAGCAAGAAATAAATTCTTGTCTTTTATTTTTTCTTTCTTATGGCACCTTCTTACGCTCACAGTCCTTTTGAGATAGTTGATGCTTCTACTATTTTTCTGTATTCCGGAATTCTTGGAAAATATCAGAATGAAAGAATTCTTCACAAGAACATTGCTGACTCACAACGAGCAGGAAAATGGGTGCCTATCTCTGGTCCATTTTCAGATGCTGCGGATCATGTTCTTGATTATGACACGCAGACTGTTTTACGAGGAGAAGCACTGGAAGAATTTGTTCTTCGGCAACTTGCAAACAGAAGCATTCTTTTTCAACAAGGACATGATTATTATTTTGCGCCTTCTGTGATTGAAAGAGTCGTTGAAAAATATCGCGTTTGGTTTCATTAGTCGTTTTCTCTTATTCGCTCCGCTGCTTTTTAGAATCCGCAGGGATTATTTTTTCGTTGTATTTTCTCCTTATTTTGGAGATTATTTTATTTATACTAAATAAATAAAGGATGAATTGTATATGTGGACTTTACTGATCGAATATTGTGTGTATTCTTGTTCGTGTTTAAAGAATGAGCTATGCAATTTCTTTATTCTCTATCTTTTCTTCCTTCCATACAATAATAATTAAGAGAATTGCTGCAACTGTTATCGCACTGTCTGCAATATTAAAGATCGGCCAAATTTGTATGTTAATGAAATCAGTCACTGTGCCATATTGGAAACGGTCGATGAGATTACCCACTGCGCCACCTAATATTAATGCAGCTGCTGTTCGATATTGGACTGGAATTTTTTTGTAGAAAACGCACATGCCAATGATCACCAGTATTGCGATAATGGTGAGGAGGAAAGAGTAGTTTGTCAGCATACTAAAACTTGCACCTGTATTTGTCGCGTGCGTAAAATACAGAATCTTTGGGATAATTACTACAGATGTTCCTTCTTTTATTTCTGTTCTGACGAGGATCTTTGTGATTTGATCTAAGAGAATTATGAGAATTGAGATAAGAAAGAACATGCTTGTGGGTAATGTCCAATTATATTTTTTCATACGTTTGTTGAATGGATGTGTTTTATATGTCTTTTTGTTGCAAAAGATTTATATTTATCATGAGAATAATAAACGGTGAGGCGGGGATTTGAACCCCGAAAGGCGTTTAGACCTCGTGGTTACCTCATACCTGTGTTGAACAAGCACAGGTTTTTGAGACCACCGCAATACCAGATTATGCGACCTCACCAATATCTATCTTTTCTTAGAACGAACTTATTAAAGGATCTTTCGACGAGTTTTCCGAAAATTTTTGTCTAAAATTGCATATTTTTTCGGATTGTCCGAAAGATTTTCGGATAGAAGTATTTTTTTCGAAAGATTTACGGATTTGGCGAAAGAAGAATTAGAATTTATTTGAGGGGTTTGCTCTGCTTCCAAAATTCGTCAAAATAAGATTTAAAAGAATCTGCTATATCTTGGTTTATTATTTCTACTGCAACAGGATTTTTATCTTGTAATGTAATAACAACAGTATCCTTGTAAATCAAAAACATTGCAGGTGTTTTTATGTTCGTTTCCATATATCTTGCATCAACTTCTTTAAACGAATTTCTATTTTTGATAATTTCTTTAGGGGTATCTTTATTGAATAGGAACTTTGCCTTTATACCGTGTTTTATTCTCTTCAAATGATCTTGCTTCCAATAGGTATGCTGTATCTCTGGCTGAAACGCTGGGATTCCTAAAAAATACTGAACGTCACCTTTTTTTAATTTCATATACTGATGCTCATGCGCTGTTCTTACTCCCTTAAGTCCTGTATAAATGCTGACTTCACTTTTTGGCGCCATCTTTTGCTTCAGAAGAAGTTCTGGAAGCATGTCTTCGATCTGCTTTTTGTTTTCTTCTAATTGTTTTTTTCTTTCCTCAACATACTCCAAAAGTTTGTTCGGCTCTGCTGCTTGAAAGTATTTTGTTTTTTCTTTTATAATGACTGAGACTAGCCCTTTTTCCATTAATTTGTTCAGAATCTGATAGATAATCGATCGTGCAATTTTTGACTTCTCTATGACTGGACCTGTCGTTGATATCCCTAACTCAAGAAGTGCAAGATAGACTTTTACTTCACCACTCGTAAGCCCAGCTTCTTTCAGTATTTTAACATCCATTTGCATAAGAATAATCTTCTTGTTTTTATATTTTTAGGTTGTTATACCAGTAGTGGTGTGTTAATTATTAAATAGGTTTCACTATTCTAAAGTAATAATATGGATGAACCTGCTATGATTTATGGAAATGCTGCGGTATTACCTCATCTTTTATCTCACTTTTATAAGGGCCTTTATCGAAATGAAGGAGTTGCCCAGTGGGAAAAGTGGCAAACTGATTTTGAGAAAAGATATCGAACACAGAAAGCAGTTTTCAAAACAGCTGTAGAAAAATTACCTCCGGTCTCCCTCTTTGAAATCCTTCAATCAATGCCTGAACCAAGTTATCAGGAAGTTGCAACAACAAGTTTTATTGCAGATTATTTGTTGCAATTAGGATATACACTTGATCGGAACAAACCAACGCCGTATGAAACAGAGATAATTGCATACAGATTAAAGGATGATGTCATTGACCCTCGTGTCTTTATTCGTGTTGATTTGGATGCAGTCTCTATGGGAAAAGGAGCATCTTCGCATTCTTGTGGTCATGCAGTAAACATGGCAAGTGTGCTTACGTTAGCAAAAAAAGCAAAAGAAGAAAATGTTCCTCTTGGCCTTATCTTCCAACCAGCTGAAGAAGGTCCTGGAAATATCATTGACGGATATGTACATCCATCAGGATTTGGTGGTGGACAATATCTTCGAGCAAAAGGAATTTATCGTGCAATTCCTTCCCTTGTTTCTTGTCATATTGATACTTCTCTCCAATATGATGAAGTTCGAATAACTGCTGGTCAAGCGACTGCGGCAGCGTATCGTTTTAGAATTCATGTTGAAGGAAAACCTGCACACGCTGCACTTCCCTGGCAAGGTGTTAATCCTGTCAATGGACTCGTTGGAGTGTTGGATGAAATAACGCAAACAAATCAGAAGTTTAAGGAACAAGAAAAAGCATGGTATATTCCACAATATGGTTTACTTACTCCAAGCCAAGTGCATACAGAAGAATGTGAATTAAATTCGTTAGCTCCTTCTGCAACTATTCGAGGGATAAGCAGAATCAGTGGAAACGTCGCATTAAAAATGTTTCAAGATTTTATGAAAAGAAATAATGCACATGTTGAATTAGAAGCACCACCTGTTTTTAATGATGAGATATTAGCGCGTATTGCAAAACAAGTTGCAGAGGAGATTGGTTACGCTATCAGAGAAGATCCAGCACGTTTCCGTGATGAAACAGCATGGGCTGGACCACTCTCTGAACCGTGGGTTGAACATCCTGAACGGTATGAAAAAGGGTGTGATAAAATTCTCCATTTTTTTACACCGCATTATAACAAAGAGAGTGGAGGTCTTCATTCTACATCATTTGCGCCAGATCCACAAAGAGCGATAGATACACAAGTACATATGCTTTTGGGGATTGTGAAAAAATTGTAAGGAAAGAAAATGATGAACATTGAGAAGAGATGAGCTTATGAGACGACAACTAACAACAATAATTACATCCATAGCCTGTTTTGGTACTATAAACACAGCACACGCAGGTGTTTCTGCAGAACTGATGTTTGGAAATGAAAGCAGCACTCTTGACACAAAATATTCTGGACAGCTTGCACCAAAAACAATGTTTTACGCGAGAAACAGAACAACTGTAGACTATGAAAATGTGGTAGACATTTTTTTTGTTGGGGATGTCGCGTATACTCTCGTTGATGGTTTAGATGCAGTTGCTGAAGTACAAACAGCACCTGGAATGGGGGTTGTTCCGCGCATTGGAGTTGAGTATTTTACACAACAGAACGATGTACTTTTCTACACAGAAATCAGTGGAAAAATTTCTGAAAATCCAAACGCTGAATTGACATTGCGATTTACGTATGTTCCTACGCTAGGAAAAAATATTTCTGGGTTTGGACAACTTGAAACAATTACTGATGTTGGTATAAATGGACATGAATGGAGTACAGAAAGAGTACGTTTGGGTATTGGAAGCAATGGATATAATTTTGGCGGTGCTGTTGATCTGACTCAAGTAGGAAATAGTATGGCAACAACATCAAGTTATGGTATTTTTGTTGGAAAGAAGTTTTGAAAAATGAAAATTAAATGGAAAGAGTCACAACTCTTCCCACAATTTCTCCATAGACATCAATAGCTTCTTTACCCATCTTGAGTAATGTCTTTACGAAATTACTTGCAACATCATGCAATCCATTATTCGCTGGCTTCATGTCTAACGTGAAGTTTGCCTTGAGATTGCCAATATTGTGTTTCATGATTGATTCTATCCACGCAAATTCGAACGCAAATGCTTTTGCCTCTTCGTCATGCGCATTTCCTAATGATGCGGTTAGCACATGCCCAATTTCGTGACCAACAACAATCATCACTTTGTCTAAATCTGCCTGCTTAACAAACACTTGCTTTGTCGGTTTGCTATTTATTGAAAATCCTTGGATGGAATCGCTCCACATTCCGCCATTTTGTTCGTGCACTGCTTTCATTTCTTCTGCAGCAAGAACTCTCACGACGATATTATCAGGGAACTCTTTTCCTGTTGTTTGTTTAAATGTTTCTTTGACCAAACTTTCTATGTCTGCTGCTGCTTCAATGAACTGTGTTTTTGGTCTGTAGAGTTTGAGAAATCCATCTGTTGCATGATACTCTTTTTTTCTTTGATTTGGAAAATAGGATTCTACTTTTTGATTGTAGGTAAATGATGCAAGAGGAGAAGATGTATAGGTTGTTTCTCTTCTCTCTTGCATTGGTTTGCTTGGGTTATATTCCTGAATAGGCGCTGCTGCTGTTCTATGGACTATTGTGTCGATTGAAGAAGATTCTGAGTGGTAGATTCTGGGGGTGTAGAGTGCTTGCGCTGGATTATATGCTCGAAATGTATTTTGCTGATATCCTTGGTTGTACATGTTGTTCACGTTATTGTTCTTTTTAATCGCCTTACTTTCTTTTGAATCTTTATGTATTATTTTTTATTCATTTTATTTTTTTATAATAAGACCCCATTGCTGCGCAATGGGTCCCCCTGACAATTTTGCTTTTGCTAATGCGTGTTTGTGATCGAATTTACTGCAAATATTGTAATGTGTTTCCTGTTAGTAAATAAGGCTTCTTTGTTTCTCCTTTTTCTCTTTGCGATTCAAGACTTCCTGGAAGTTTATCGTCAATGGTTACTTGCGGGTTTCTGCCTGTGATCGTTGATTCTCGTAACCCACTTCCTTCATATCGTATAATTGGAGCAAATTCTGGCATTCCATGTGCTTGTCTCGGTGCATACAGATTTCCATCTGTCGGCTGATACAATCCACTGCTTCCTGCATAAAATCCAAAACCCATTTTATCTCACCATGACACAAATATCACTCTGAGTACTACTAAGATCTTTGTCTTTAAAAGAACATAGAGGAGAGAAAGGAAACAAGTGGGACAGAAAGGTCATACAATCAAACAATGATGAGGATTAGCGAATCTGCAACGCTTTCATTTTTCTCTGCAGTGTTTCATATCGTAGACCTATTTTTTTCGCTGTTCTCGTAATATTATGCTGATTTTCTTCCAACGCCGTTTGAATATATTTTCGTTCAAACTCTTCCTCTGCTTCTTTGAGCGTTACTTTTTTTTCTGGTAATTCTTTTGCAAGATTCTCGCTGAGTTGGCTGACGTTTTTATACATCTCTTCTAATTTTTTTGGATGAATTACTGGCTTGTATTTTGCAAGCACATCCTCAATTGCATGACTCACTGCGGAGATTTTGAGGTCATACGGCCGAATAAGCTCCTCTTTAATTTTATGCACATTGATGTGCAGCTGGTTGATGAGGCGATGAATGCTTCTTCTCTCTGCGCCAGCAATATCTGCGACTTCTGAAATATTTCCAAGATTTAACTCTAACATTTTTTGCAGATATGCTTTTTTGAACAATCGCTTTGCCTGCTTATATTTTATTGAAGTGTTTATTTGAAAGTCAATAAACGGTGTTTTGACAAGCTTTGCAGTGATGTCTTCTGTTAATTCGTTCACTGTAATTCCTAATGCCTTAGTTGTTGCTTCCTGGATTAAGGGTTTCAGTTTTTCATCTAAAAGTTGGTCGATGTTTTGTTGTGTCTGTTCTTTTGTTGCTTCCATCTATGATTTTTTTGTCCCTAGAGTATTTATATGTTTTGGAATGAGAACACCATTCCCCAAAAGTAACAAAGATTTATATATGCAATCCGGCAATACTTCCTCTATGGATTTTACTGTCAAAAAAAGAGATCCTCTGGAGCTCCGCAGATATGCAAAAAAAGATACTGATATTGCATACGAGTTTACCAAAAAAGTACACAAAGAATTTGGAACATTCTTACGCTGTGTGGTGCTATTTGGATCTGTTACTGAACAAAAACCTGAAGAACTCAGCATCAAACACGAAGGAGATATTGACATTCTTATGATCGTTGATGATGTTACCTATTATCTTTCTCCTGAGATTGTCGAAACTTATCGAATAGTAGTTGAACGAACAATCGCAGAAACTTCTCGGCGACTTCATGTGACGACACTCAAATTTACTAGTTTTTGGGAATACACACGAATTGGAGATCCTATTGGAATCAACATGCTCCGTAATGGTGTTGCACTGCTTGATACGGGCTTCTTTTATCCGCTGCAATTATTGTTACATCAAGGAAGAATCAGACCAACTCCTGAAGCAGTGAACGCGTATTATAGTCGTGCTCCTACGACATTATTTAATTCTCGTTGGCATATTCTTCAAGGAACACTTGATCTTTATTGGGCTTGCATTGACGCAGCGCACGCTGCTCTGATGATGCATGGTGTATTGCCTCCACAACCAAAAGATGTTTCGTCTATGCTTGAAGAAAAACTTGTGAAGAAGAAAATTTTGGATGGGAAACATGCAAAAACAATGCAGACTATGTATACTCTCTCTAAATTAATTTTACACCGCAAGATTAAAGATATTGACGGCAAGACGTATGAACGTTACTATAAGGATGCGCATGATTTTGTTGATGCGATTAAGAAGATTGTTGAAGCGCAGAAGGATTGAGTCCGATTTATTCTAACTTGATAAGAATTAAGTTATTACGATAAGCTGTATATCCTTGTTCTTCTAAAGCTTTTACTTCTTGTCTTGCTTTATGTTCTTCACGATTTTTTCCTAACTTTTTGTATATATCTGCTTTTGTCTCATACGCTCGTGCAAGCTCGTCACTAGGCTGACTGTTTTGAATGAATGTTTCAAGATCAGAAAGCGCGAGAGGAAAAAGTGAGGTTGTATACGAATGGTGAAAATAAATTTGAAGTGCACGTTCTAAATAACCAGCTTTATCTCCTGCTTTTATCTCTGAAGATGAAAGCCATAACATATACAACTCATGGTCTTCTCCTAACATATCGGCAGTGGTTTCTTTTTTCACACAAAGATTTCCAACATAAAGAAACCAATCATCTCCTTTCCATTGCCAATCTCCATCGGGTTGTAAAGCACTAAGAACGGTTCCTTCTATACTTTTTTGATGATTAAGCAATGTCTGAAAACGTGAATAATCTTGATTAGAAATTTGTCCATACTGTTTTCCTTCTTCTACTAAAAGCTCTGCTGTGTCAAAATAAAGAAGAGCCATATTTATTTCTGCAAGTCAGAGATAATCGACAACTGTTGCTAAAGAGGTTGGAATGAAACCTACATCTGGAGTGTATTCTGCGTTTATAACATAACGATAATTTGCATCTCTTGAATAAAGAGGAACATGTTCTTTTATAGAACTCTCTGCTTCATAAACAGGAGCTGTTTCTACTGGAATAATATCTCTCTTGGCACAGCTTGAAGTTGCCATGAACAAACTGGACACAAGAGCTGCTAAATTCTTTCTCATTTGTTAAAGGTTGAAAGATTTACTTTTAAATGTTACTACTTTAATTGAGTAATTAAACCAATGTTATGATTCTCCCTTCAGCTCGCGCTTTAAGAACTGCTTCAGTCATAGAAGCAACAAGAACACCATCACGAGCAGGACTTGCATTTTTAACATTATCTCCTTGCACAATATGAAAGAAGTTATGAAGTAATGCAGGATGACTTGTGTAGTCAGAAATGCCTAGTGCTCGAAGTTCTGAAAGTGCAGAAGCATTGTCCATTCTGGTTTCAGGTTGATCATAAAATTCCAAATATGCTTGACTTGCTTTCCCTTCAAATTTGATTGTTATCATTCCTTCAGTACCATAAAGAGTTATTTCTTCTTGTCGGTCTTTACCTGTTGATGAACCATTCATCAGAAAAGCAGCAGTTTTATTGCTCGTATCGTAAAGACAAAAAGTAGTAGAAACATCAACTCCTTTTTCATTATATGTACTATTCGAGTGCTTTGCTTTTTCAGGATGAAAACCTAGATTAACAAGATAGTGACCGTAATGAGCAAAATGATCTCGAACAAGACCTGAGTCAGGATGGTTTGGATCTTGTCGCCAGACAGAGTCTTTGGTCAGTTTATCCCAAGAATGTTCGTAGTAAAATAAAAAACGGGTTACATCACCAATCAGTCCTGATCTAAGCGCATTCGCAGCAGTTCGATATGCAGGAAAAACGCATCTGTTTGCTCCGATCACAACAGGAATCCCAAAGTGGTCTGCTTTATCTGCAATCTCCAGTGCTTCTGAATGGCTTGACATAAATGGCTTTTCAATATACAGCGGTTTTCCTCGATCTAAAAGAGTAGAAGCAAGAGCAAAGTGAGAATCAACAGGAGTTGCAATAACAGCTGCATCAAAGTTTGGATTTGAAAAAAGAAAGGCCTCTAATGAATCAAACTGCTGTGGCGTAGTTCCTTTAGTTTCATAATGTATTCTCGCAAATTCTTCTTGACTAACTGAAGAAGGATCAACAGTATATGCAACTTCAACATTACCCCATTTAGACAGTTCAGGTAAATGATGTTTTTGCGCAAACGCGCCTGTTCCGAAATATACTAATCTTATTTCTGTCATTATGAACAGAGTACGAAGGTATTATTTATAAAAGAAACTCCCAATTACAGGTTTAAAGAAGAATAACAAACCCCATTGCTGCGGCAATGGGTCCCCCTGACATTTGAGTTTTGTTCGTGCGTGTTTTGAATTATACTTGCTGATTATTTTTGTAAGATTGGTGAATTAATGTTAAAATTTAAGAATACTGAATGATTCTTTTCCTCCATGACTTTCGACAAACAGAAACAAAAATATCTCGCAGAACTAGAATCCGGCCTTCGCGATAAATCAAAAAAAGGATTCATTGATGCAGAAATTAAAGAACTTGTTGCTGCGATAAATGCGCATTCTAATTATTATACGACAAGCTCATGCTCGGGTAGAATTTTACTTTATTCCATCTCTCCTGACAGAAAGAAAAATGAAACAGAATGGCTTCTTGTTAGCCATCAAGAGGTTTTGCTTTCTGCTGTTGATGAGAAGTTGAAGAACATTCCTTTAGGAATTGTTTTCTTTCGCTTTGAACCCCTCATCTTACATATTGTTTGTAGAGACTTAGGTGCTGCAGAAAGATTATTGCAGAGTTGCAATACTGCTGGATTGAAACACAGCGGCGCTATTTCTCTTGGCGAAAGAATTGTTGTGGAGATTATTGGCAATGATCGCCTCGATGCTCCTGTTGCAAAAGATGGGAATATTCTGATTACTTCAGAGGGTATTTCTCACTTTGTTGCTGATGCAAACGATAAAATGAAAAAGAATTTGGAAAGAATTAATAGGTTGAAAACAGAAATCGAAAAAGGAAAAAAATAGAAAAACTAAAATCAATTTATTTCTTCTTCACTAACATCCAAATCATTGCAAAAAGAATGATTAACCCAACAGCTAATCCTCCTGCTAAAAGTGGAATTGAGAAGAATGAATTGTCATTTGTTACTCCTGTTTCGTCTGCTTTTTCTTCAGTTGTTTCTGGGATAGTCACTGTTGTTGATGTTGTTTCTTGTGCAGGTTCTTCGCTTTTTGCAGCAGTTTCATCTGCTTCTTCTTCAGCTGCTTCATCATCTGCATTTTCAGCATCTGTTGTTTCAGAACACTCTGGAACAGTTACTGTTTGGAACCGTTTTACTTCATCATTATTATTGTTATATTCTACTTCTGCGCGAATGTCATAGTCTCCTGCTTCAACATCTTCGTCAACAACGAACGTGTACGTTTTTTCAAACATTGTATCTTCATCTGTCCAACTTCCTGTTCGTAAATCCATAAATTCGAATCGATTGATTCCAAGATCATCGTTGATAATAAGCAAGCCTGCATCTTCATCCAAAGAACCAATATTATGCGCTTCTACTGCAATGCTGAATGTTCTCTCTTCACAGTCAAGCACTTGCGGTTCTGGCTGGAATAAATCAAGCGTTACTTCAGAAGGTTTCTTATCGACGCTGATAAGCACTGTTTCATCGATCGCATATTCTGTGCCATCTTCATCTCTTCCTTCTACACGAATGTCAAGATCAAAATTATCTTCTTCTGCACAATCAGGAATAACAAAACGGAATGTTGCACTATCATCTGCGCCTGGATCAAGATTGTCAATCCGGATTTCTTCATCTATTTCATTATCACTATTCTGCGGACAAAAAGAATTCAACTCAATCATAATGTCAATACTTCGTATTTCGTGATCTGTTGTGCTTGTGGAGAATGTATTTGTAATCTCTACTCTCAAATCAATATTGTCTCCTGGCGCTGCTTCGAATGAGCCACCTGCTGCATCGACATCATCGTCACTTTCGCCATCAATTTCAACATCAATGTCGCTAAAACTAAGACCTGCTGCAAAAACAGCTGGTAAGAAAAGTGATAAAATCAACAAACTGATTGCAAATAGTAATCCTTTATTCATAATAATCCCCCACTACGAGAAGGTAATGAAAAGGTATTTTTAAAGGTTAGGTTTTATTTCTTCGATTTCTTTTAAATAGCCCTATAAAATAGTTGATTACATGACATTTCAATAAAACCCCATTGCACTAAAGTGCAATGGGTCCCCCTGACAATTTAGCTTCTAGGCGACTATTTGTGAAACTGGTGCGTGTTTTTTCTGCTGCTGCTAATTATATATTCGCCAAACTTACTGTTTATAATCGCCTTGCTGTGCTTGAGAATCCCCATGTCTTTATTATTTATTAGAAAGAATTAAAAAAAATATAGAATTTCACAAGAGATTAATTAGAATTTCAACTAAAGATTAGAAGTGAAAAAAAGGGAACTATGCCCTCCTTGTGGAGACCCATAGTTCCTTATGATTGGTGTTCACTCGAGAAGAGCTCAACGTAGGTTGAACTTCTGATGGACACCAACCCAACTAACAATTCATGATATGGTGATTTTGAACAGCAATGATTGTTTTCTTTTGAAGAAAACATGAGTCAGACTCATGACAGGGATAATTTGGAATTCTTGTTGATAAGGAATTGAGATTAGTAGGCAACAGACTTTGCTGTTCTTGAGCAGTTTCTTTCCTGTACGCGGGTCAATAGAGCTTTTTTCATATATTCATACATGTCTTGCATATGTTCATCCCATTCATGAGTTTGTAACTTCCCATAAACAGTCTCTTCATACACATATCACATACGGCAATTATGTTTTTACTATAATTGCTTACCTTAACGGGGACACCACGTTCATTTTCCTGCCATTTATGCTTGAGCTACAGACACTATGTTCTTTGCAATAAAACAATCGAACATACCTGGTCTCAAACACCATCGCTGTATTCTCTCTCGATAAACACAGGATGACCAATGAATATTGGAAACATATGTTCTGTTTCACAACACTCCTTGTTGCATGAACAACATTATCCACGCCTACTACTCAATTTTGGTTTTTATTTTACTGAGCCGTGCCAAACAACTCAGAACAAATAAAACATAAAGAAAAGAACAATTATTCTTGGCTGAATTGGTGTTCTTCTCTTTGCCGTTTTTTTGTTCGATAAGATTTTTTGGTAAAAATCTTACTGTCATTGCTTGCACACAATCCTTGTATACAGACTTTGCATTTTTGGTGCCTCCATCCTGACAAAACATCATCTTTTTTCCGACAATATTTTATTGGATAAGTCCCTTATACAAGCACACTGCATGACACAGTGTTATCATCTCAGTAATATGAATTTTTGATGTTATCTTTTTGTGCCAAAATAAAACATTTTTTCAATTGCAACGTCGTTTGTAGCAAAGCTTCCTGTGCGAGGATCGCCAGCAGATTGTGGTTGCGCTGCCGGTTGCGTTGGTTGTGTCTCTTGAATTGTCCTTTGCACAGGAATTTGCTCTTGGGTTGTTCTTTGCTGTGAAAGTGATATTTTGCTCAACTGCTGCGCAAGCTTTGCAAGTTGCTCGTTGCTTTGCTCTATTTTCTGCTGCAGTGCGTTAAATTCGCCCACGATTTGCGTTGCAAAACTTTGCATGATCGCCTGCGTTTCATCGCGCGTCATGACATTTTTCATAGACTGTTGAATTTGTTTTGCAATATCTTCGCTTGCGACTGTTTGTGATTGTATTGTTGTTTGTTCTTTTTTGCCTACCTGTTCTACAGGCTGTACTTCATGTTTTATCTGTGGGCTTTCTTTGATAATTTGGCGGATAATCAATGACTGATCATCATTAATATGCATGTCGGATAATGCCTGTTCTTCACTTTCGCCAACCATCGTTACTGCTAAATACGCAGCATCTTCGTGGTTACTTGCGATTCCTTGATGTTTTAATTCACCTGCTAAGGCGTTGAGTTTTTTTAATCGTTCTATGTCCAATCAACTTCACCTGTCGTCTTTGTTGTTTCTTTTTGCGTACACTCGTTGCCTTTGAACCATATTGGTACACACTTCTTTACTACCAATATACATTTATGTATACTAATATGGACGAACTACTATATAAAGGTTTCTTTTTTTGGGTGTTTTTGGATGCGTTTTGGTTTGGAAGTTGTATCCGTTGTTACTTTAGAATAGTTTAATTTGCTTATTTGTCAAAACATTTTTAATTTACACTTCACTTCCTTACTCTATGAAACCAACTCTTTGCGAAACAGTAAGCGTATTGCTTCTGAGTGGATGCGCGACCCATCGAGCATCTGATGTAGCTGATATGCCTGATGTCCCATACGCAGGACATTATATTGATTCTTTTGAAACTGTTGAGCGTTATCTTGGTCGCATGGATACAAATGCAGCTGCTCTTGCATTATATGCATATCAGCACGGCGAAGCAGGAATAGTTGATTCATATCATAAAGCACCTATTTGGTCATTGAATTTTCCTGATTTTTATGGAGATGATGATGTAGAGGTAGTTTATAGACCTGAGTATGCTGGTCGTAAAGATGATTTGTTATTCATCCATATTTTTGATACTCATAATTTCACTGGGAAGGTAAGTTTATATAATGAAGGGCTCACTGATGCTTCCCTTTCTGAAGCGGCAGTCACAAGGAAAAGACTACCAACAGATTATTTGGAGATTATCACTCTTTCCCCACACATGGATCGGTTTAGATGGGGGACAGACAATACCCTCTACAGTTTGAAAGATGTTCCAGAAGGGGTTCAGCAGTATATCTTAGAGAAGTATAGCACAGTTCTCTCAGATTTGCGACGGACGATTGACGTTTTACCGTCCAACAACAAACTTTAAACACTTGGCAAGAAAACTAATTCTTATAGCAGAAGTTTTTTAAGAGGAAAGAGGTTTCTTTCGCTGATGAAAACAGCACTTTTAGGAGGAATTCTTACAGGAATGTTTGCGTATGGATGTACCCCTTTTCACAAACAGGATCTTGAGGCACATCACGTGCGTATCAAACCACAGTTTCCGGAACCGCAGACAAAAACACAGGCCATAGCTTCTTATCTTCGCGAGCATGGACAAGATGGCAGAAGAGGAGCACGATGTGGTACATTTAATACTGCTACTGGACCTCTCAGTATCTGCTATATAGATTTAAATAAGCCTTTTGATTATAGTGATGACATTTTTTATTTTAGTTTTGAAAAACTTGATCACACCTGCATTGATGTTGGACTTAATGATACACTCGATGATGTTGTTCTTGAAGGAACAGTAACCCCAATTCCTGTCACAGATACAAAACCAGAATTTCAGAAATTTGTGTATGACGAATATGATGTTGTGATACGAAAAGTGTATCGTAAAATGAAGCGTGAGGGACTCTTATGAGAAAAAACATAACATCTGCATTGGTTGCTTTGCTCCTTAGCTCTTGTGTTCCAAAACCACATATGACTGAAGCTGTAGATGTCCGAGTTTATTCCACTGTTCCTATCGCACGACTTGTCGCTGCCTCTGTTATAGAAAAAGAACAAATACATGAAGGATATTATTGGGCTGAATATAAAAGTGGAAGAAAAGAGTACACTGTTCTTTACAAACCTGGTGGACAAACTGGAGACTATCTTGATGATGTTCTTCTCTTCCAAGAAGGACAAAATCCGAGTTATGAATATGCTGATGTTGGTGTTTTAGGAGGCGTTTCATTGATCATTTCTCTTGACAATGGATCCGTAATACCGTATGGTCTTCTCCCAGAAAATGAAAAATCAGTTCATCAACAAAAATATCTCTTTGGTCTTCTTGATGTTGTAAAAGAGATTAAAAGAACAGAAGATATAAAAGCACTGGAAGAAATAATCCCACCATGACTTCGTCTTTTTTCAAAAAACTTTTTGCTGGAATTGGTATCGCGTTTACTGTTGCACACTTTTTTTATTACGTTATATTTACTTCGTATAATAAAATTGCGCCGTATGATTCGCTCTATTTCTTTCTTGGCTTTGGATTGTTATGGCTGGTTTTTGTTTTGCCAATGAAGTATTGGAAATGAATTTGGATAAATTGCACTGAGAAAAAGTATACATTTTGTCAACGCTTTTTCTGCTGGTTTTATAAAGAGGAAAAGGGATGATTGTGTTATGAACGAAACGCAATTACTTCGGATTTGTCTTAGTGTCGCGGCACTTGGGATTATATCGCTGTTTTTTCTTGCACAAACTCTCGAAGCAAAAGAGGTTGGGATTTCTGCAATTACACCAGAATATGTTGGACAAACTATTTCTGTCTCAGGAACTGTTTCGAAGATTACAGTAAGTAACGGAATGACTTTCATTACATTAGAAGATGAAGGAAAAACATTTCCTGTTGTCTTCTTTCAAGAGATTGATGATTTTTTTTCTGGAGAGAAGATTACTGTTTCTGGGAAAGTGCAAGAGTATAAAGGGAGATTGCAGATTGTTGGAGAGAAGTATTCGCATAGTAGTTCATAATTGTTTTATTGCGTTTCGCTCTTTCCTCTCTTAATTATATTTTTATTCTTTTATAACCAATTAATAATACCCCATTGCTTCGCAATGGGTCCCCCTGACAATTGGGCTTTGCAGATGCGTGTATTTTCTTTGCTGATGAGCAAATATATGCCTTGCTGCTGTCTGAATCGCCTTACGGTCCTTAAGAATCCCCATGTATTTATTATTTAGTTTCCTATTGAAATAGAATTAAAAATAATAAAGAGAACTAAAAAAAAATAATAAAAATTATTCAATCACAATGTCTCTGTGCTTGACGCGTTTCATCTCGTCATTACTGACAATGATTCGCACATCATACACTCCAGGCGGAACATCTTCTGGAATGTCCAACGCAACAGAGAACTCATCAGCATCTCCTGTTCGGATATCTTCTGCTGTTGACGTCGCAACAAGACCAAGATCTGGAATGACAATGGTCAAGGAAATTCCCTCCAATCTGCTTTGTCCAATATTCTCAATGTTGACAAACGCTTCAAGGACATCTCCTGCTTCAACAACATCACTTGCCAAAGAAATATCATCAAGCTTGATATTATTTCTTGGATTGTTGTTTGTTTCTTCATCTGTTACTGTTATTGTGACACTATCTGTTCCTTCGTTGCCGTACTGATCATAGACTCTCAAGGTAACGATGTATGTCCCATCTTTTGTGAAGACGTGTCTCACGTTCTTGTTACTGTCTGTATCATCGCCATCTCCAAAGTCCCAAACATAGGTAAATGGTGCAACGCCACCTGCATCAACATACGATGCAAGGGAAACATCAAGGTCTTCTTCACCGCTTGTTTTGTCTGCGTTAATATGGACTGTCATTGGTGAGACAATCGTAATGCGCAATGTTCCTGTCGCAGTGACTGTATTGCCTGAACTGTCTGTCGCAACAATAGTGTATGGGTAATATCCAAGCGCCATTCCTGTTGTGTCAAGGATGTACTCGTACGTACTTCCGCCTGTGTTTGGCATTGGGTTTGTTACTCCATTAATAGTGAGTTCGACTGTACTCACTGCATCATTGTCTGTGACATCAGCGCTGAACGTCACTGGATCATCCTGATCTACTGGATTTGGTGAAACACTTGTACTCATTGTTGGAGCGGTTGTGTCTACTACATTGACTGTTCGTGTTTCTACATCACTATTTCCTGAACTATCAGAAATGGTGTACGTGATTGTGTATGTTCCAAGTATTGCAGTATCCACTGTTCCAGATGTGCTTATTGAAGATGTGAGATCTCCATCAAGACTGTCTGTTGCTGTTGCTCCTGCATCTGTGTACGCTGCACCAAGCTGTACTGTTTCTGGATTATTGCCGAGAACTGTAATGATTGGCGCAGTTGTATCACTGACAATAACAATTCTTGTTTCATTTGCCATGTTGCCTGCGCTGTCTGTGACATTGTAGGTCACTTCATACACACCAACAATTGCTGTGTTGACATTATTTATTGTGACAATTTCACTCGTGAGGTCTCCATCAACATTGTCTGTTGCTGTTGCTCCTGCATCTGTGTAAGTTGTTGCAGCTTCAACTGTTTCTGGATCGCTACCAAACATGGTTATTACTGGCGCTTCACTGTCTGCGACGGTGAGTGATCCTGAACTGTCAGTTACTTCATTGCTAAATGTGTCTGTTGCAGTAACTGAATAACTGAATGTTGCAACACTCAATACACTGCTGTCAAGAACATATCCATAGGTGCTTCCACCACTGTTTGACATGGTGTATGTTGCTCCATCAATAGTAAGTTCAACTGAATCTACTCCATTGTCATCGGTAACATCAGCAGTGAATGTGACATCTCCACCAAATTCAACTGGATCTGGTGTGTCTGCGATGCTGTTGATTACTGGATCAACGGAATCGATGACCACGAAAATATCAGATTCTGTGTCTGTCAAACTATTGACATCTGTTGCTGTAATTGTGTAACTTTGTACGCCCAATCCTAATGATGCTGTATCGATTGAAGATGATTCGTAGGTGTCTCCACCTGTGTTTGTCATCGTGTAGACTGTTCCTTCAACATCAACAACTACTGTACTAACTGCATCATTGTCGGTGACTGTTGCAATGATAGTCACACTATCCCCAATTTCTGGTATGTCTGTTGGATCAACGCTGTATGAATCAATAGAAGGTGCTGTTGTGTCGACGACATTGACTGTTCTTGTTACTTGAACTGCATCATTGCCTTCGCTATCTGTAACATCGTATGTTACTGTGTACGTGCCAACAACACTTGTGTCGACAGGATTGACTGTGACAATAGATATTGTTATGTCGCCATCGTAATTATCAAGCGCTGTTGCGCCTGCGTCAGTATATGTTGAACCAACTTCTACTGTTTCTGGAGTTGAACCAAGTAATGAAATTACTGGAATTGTTGTGTCAACAACTTCGACATCTCTTGTTACTGTGACTGCATCATTTCCGCTGCTGTCTGTAACATCATATGTTACTGTATAAAATCCAACAATAGATGTATCAACATCACTTGTTGTTACAATTGATGTTGTGATGTCTCCATCATAATTATCAAGCGCTGTTGCGCCTGCGTCAGTATATGTTGAACCAACTTCTACTGTTTCTGGAGTTGAACCAAGTAATGAAATTACTGGAATTGTTGTGTCAACAACAATAACTGTTCGAGTTGCAGTGTCGCTGTTTCCAGAAGAATCTGTAACTGCATACGTTACTGTATAGGTTCCAAGAACTGCAGTGTTAACTGGATTAAATGTTACAATTGAAGTCGTTAAATCTCCATCAAAGCTGTCTACTGCTGTCGCACCTGCATCAGCATAGGTTGAACCTACTTCGACTGTTACTGGATCACTGCCAAGAACAGTAAGTATTGGATCTTCTGTATCAACGACAGTTACTGTTCTCGTTTCTGTATCTGAATTTCCAGATGAATCTGAAACAGTATATGTTACTGTATATGTTCCAAGAACTGCAGTATTGACTGGATTTGTTGTACTAATTGAAGATGTTAAATCTCCTTCAAATGAATCAGTTGCTGTTGCGCCTGCATCGGTATATGTTGTTCCTGCTTCGACTGTTGTTGGATTACTTCCAAGAACTGTAAGCACTGGAGCGATTGTATCAACAACAGTTACTGTTCGTGTTGCTGTGTCTGAATTGCCAGATGAATCTGAAACAATATATGTTACTGTATATGTTCCAAGAACTGCAGTA